>ERZ1034701.24-NODE-24-length-68763-cov-696.247045_pt1 | contig 68763 bp, 73 predicted proteins | sample MGYA00520651_ERZ1034701 | MGnify/ENA primary metagenome ERZ1034701 (study PRJEB33766, sample SAMN09781713) | gut metagenome | biome: gut microbiome | host: Homo sapiens | place: Madagascar | study: EMG produced TPA metagenomics assembly of the PRJNA485056 data set...
TCTGATGTCCGTACTGTTTTGGCAACACCACGCCGCATATAGTATATGAATTTGAATAAGATATGAAACTAAGAATAATTCCGAAGGAGGCCTATGACGGTTGCATCCCCGTGACCGTATATATGGTTCAGAAATATGTCGGAGGCTGTATCTTTGGCAAATGGGTAAACATCAAAGGATTTTCCGACAAAGAAAAAGCTGTGACACTAATGTCACTATTAAATCGTTAAAACAATTGTCAAACCCAAGAAACAATGACAACAGAAGAAAACAAACAATACTTAATGCAGAAAGGATATATGTAATGCTATTCATGACGAAAACAGACAAAAACGTTGAGATAGGCCGTGCCCTCGCCAATTTCGATACGGCCTGTCGCGATTTGGTCAACCTTGTCAACGACCAGCTCTTCGAGAGCTCCCGCTCACCCTACTGGGTAGCCGACGAGGTAGGAGGCATCTGCGACTTCGGCGACACCGACTTCCTCACGCCCGAAGAAATGGTGCTCATTCTCAAACACGGCGTCAGCTACGACGACTATGTAGAGTGGCGCGAAGCCAACATCAAGTATGGCGACACCAAAGGCCGCATCAAACTCAAGTCTTGGCTCCGCGGATGCCGACACGACCAGTCGCCCGGCTTGCTGGCAATGCCCACTACGCCCACAATGCCCATTGGGCCTAACATAAACTCAACAAAGAAATTAAAAAAAGAATAGAAACTATGGAACAGAAACAAAAGGTTTGGATTCGCGGCGTGGAAGGCCGTGGTGACGAGGTAATCAAAATGCTCACGGACTTGGGAGCAAAGAACTGTGACGGTCTCGCTGGAAACGACCCGAACAGAGTATATTCCATCACCACCGACGGGGCGATTGCTTGTACACGCGACGGCGTAACCATAGAAACGCTGAAGACTTATTACCGTGAGATAAAGCTGCCGGAGAAGTGGGTGACCGGCTATGTGCTGGATACAAGACAGCCCGTCTATGGCACTCTCTATTTCTATATCACAAGCAGTGGCGATGTGCAAGCCGCTGTAGTCAAGGGTAGTATCCTTGACAACCAGCGTTTCCGCATCGGCAACTTCTTCCATACCCTTGTGGAAGCTAATGGTATGGCAGAGAAGTACAGGCAACTGCTGGAAGGGGATGCCGATGAACCTCAGAGCAAACAAATTATAAGGCACGTAAACATCACGACCTTTAACGAGAATGGTGTGTACCTTGTCGAAAAAGGCTTCGTGCCAGTTCGACCAAAGGATTTCACAGATGTGCAATCGGCAAAGCGCTGTAATGTCATGCTAAGCTACCATGGCCACAAGTGGATTGTTGCAAAAGAAGACTTGAAGGGTGGTAAAACACCTCTGTTTTCAGACGGTTCGCATCCAGAAGGTCCCTCCTCATTCTACAAGTGCCATATTGAGGCTCTTAACGATTTCGACATGAAGTCTTGTACAGAGCATCTTCGTGAGGCTGGCCTTGCATTCGAGTTGGATACAGACCTGTGTATTCCTACCGCCGCGCAACTTACAGCCATGTATCTCTACCGAAAAGAGCTTAACAAGGCTCTTGAAATGGTAGGCGGCACTCCCATGAAAAAAGAAACGTACTGGTCATCATGCGAGGGCAGCGCGAAAAACAGTTGGAACGTGAACTTCAGTGGCGGCTACGTTGGCAACTACAGCAAGTACGGCTGCTACTACGTTCGCCCTTGCACGGCATTTGAACTTTAATCTTTTTTCCTTAATGCTTGCGCCTGTCTCAAAGGCGCAAGCTATAAATAAAAGTTAAGCTTAACTTAGCTAAAAATTCATGGGAGGCTCGTCGGGATGGCGCGCTTCCTTTTTTTTGAAAACCCTCTTACAACCTCTCGTGCTAAACTGACGTAGATTTATGCCCTTGACCTAAGCTCTCAAATTTATTAACTTTCGGGCAAAATCAATTCAAAACGTCAAGTTATGGACATTTCACTTTTGGATATTCTTCGCACGGTGTCATGGGACTTCCGTCGCGACATGGCACAGAGTTATGCCAACGGCCTGAAGAAGGCCATCGAGGTGCATATTGACAATGATGTAGAGAAGGAGCAGGGCTACTTCCTCTCCAAGAAAGGCCTTATCTCCAAAGAGAATGGCAAGCGCCATGCTGCCAACTTCGAGGACAAACTCTATGTCGGCAACATCCACAGCATCGAGAATCATCTGTATTGGAACGACGAGGAACTGGCCGACGACGATCAGGTCATCAACGTGATAAACATCAACGGCCCCGTCACCCGTGACGGTGGCGCATGCTCGTATGGCACCAAGGACTGGCGCGACCAAATTCTCTATGCCGATACTATCCCGCAGGTCATCGGCCATCTCTTCATCGTCAACAGTCCCGGCGGCCAGACTACGTGCCGTAATGATTACGACCTGATGATGGAGGATTGGCGTGCGCACAAGAAACCCGCCGTGATGTATGTCGATGGCATGGCTTGTTCCTCCCTCGTCAACCTCGGATGCCGTTGCGACCGTGTGGTGGTGCGGAACCCCAAGGATGACTTCGGCTGCATCGGTTCGATGGCTGCATTCTGGGCTACTCCCGACGGTGCCAAAGATGTGGACGGCTCCCGATATATCGAGATAGTCGGCGACAACGCTCCCGAAAAGAACGGCTGGTATCGCAATGCCGCCGAGGGCGACTACGAGAAGTTGCAGGCCGTCATCAACAAGGACACCGACGAATTTCATCAGACCGTCCGCGACAACCGTCCATTGGTGGAGGACTGGATGCTGAGCGGTGACACGTTCGAGGCTCAGCAAGTGATGCCGGCTCTCGTCGATGAGATTGGCACTCTCGACCGCGCCATCGAGTGCGTCTTTGAATTGGCCGATGGTAAGTTGACTCCTGCACGTGAGGCAAAGAAAGAGCCCAAGGTGGAGCCAGACCCACAGAAAGAGCCGGACCCCGACCCCGACGCACAGCCCTCTCCCGAAGATCCGGAAGACGAGCCAGAGAGTAATCAGAAAATTAATAATAATATGACAGAGGACAAAAAGGAAGAGCTCGCAACCATTGAGCAACCCGAAGCCGAACAGGTCAGCACATCTCCCGAGGAGACCCCCCAGGGCGAAAAGCCCGATAACAACGAGGGCGCCAAGGAGAAGAAAAACGAGGAACCCAACGACGACCACAACAGTGGCGAGAACTGTGGCAACAATGACACTCCTGATAAGGATGAAGCAGCTACAAAAGCTATCATCGCTAACCTCGACAATAAGATTAGAGCAAAAGACAAGGCTATTGCCGAAAAAGACCAGGAGATTAACAACCTCAAGACAAAGCTCGAAAAGTCGAAAAAAGAGAACAATGACGCCATCGCACAACTGAAGATGCAGATTGCGGAACTTCACAAGGAGGTGAAAGAGCTTGCGTCAGAGCCAACCCCAATGACCGAAGGCACTGAAGCTCCTAAAGACAACGGTACAGGCGTACCCGAGACTGGGACGGTAAAGAGCGTCGTCACAGCAGACATGAGCGCGGACGAAATTCGCAAGCGTCTCCGTGAACAAGACAAGGCTATTGCAACCAAGCGACGGCGCATGTAAAAACAAAGGATAAGACACAATTTTTTAACTCAAAAACAATAAGATTATGGCAACAAACGCACTTAATCTATCTCAGGTACAGACTGTCACCGAACAGTTGCATACCGACCTGGTTGCTCGTGCAAGCATGCTGAACGACCAGATGGCAGACAAACTTCGTCTTACCGTTACTACCGATGTCGAGAACATCGACAAGCTGTTTATCTTCAATGACAAGGGACTTCTTGCACGTCAGTACAAGCAGGGTGCCGTGAAGAAAGTGCAGCTCGGTACCATTACCGAGAACCCCGCGAAGGTTATACTCGCCGTTACGCATCCACAAGACAACGTGCAGAAGTATCGCGAGAAGGAGCCCTTCCACGTGAACCCCGACGGTACCAACAATGCCGAGAAGACGCAGTTTCTCCTCGGTAAGATCGCAGAGCGTCACGCACAGGATGTCCGTGCCAACTTTTTCTTTGGCAACGAGGCAAACGCCAATTTGGAGGATACTACCGCTAACCAGGTAAAGCTCGGCCTGTCGCTCTACGATGGCATCTATACCAAGATTGCCAAGGGTATCACGACTGGTAAGATTTCCAAGACCATTGGAAACCTCGTTGAGACTGGTGACCTCATGGCTTCAAGCGTCACGTCGCAGCAGGCTTACGAGAAGTTCAAGGCCATGTACCAAGCGATTAACGACGACCTCCGCGCCGCTGAAGAGGTAATTGCTTATGCAAGCTCTGCTCTTGCCGACAAGATTGTCGAGGGTTACATGCTCGTTCATCCGCAACTTGCTCCGTCTACGCTCAACGAAGGATGGAAATTCTCTCAGATGCCTAACCTCACCCTTGTTACTCACTCGGCTATGGGTAAGGGTTCACAGATTATCTTTGCCCTTCCTGGCGTATTGGAGTACATCTGCGACATCCGCCCAGAGGGTCAGGCCAACATCACCGTGGAACGAAACAGTGACGACCACAACCTCTTCGACTATCAGATTCAGACAGCACAGGCAAGTCGTATCCGCGACTACAGTCCCAAGTCTATCTGCGTCAACGAGCAGGTCAACACACCTAACAACGTACCTGCAGGTGACTACATCGCCGATGTGTTCACGGTGTCAACATCTGACGAAAAGGAGGGCACTGCCAAAATCACATCGGGCGAGAAAGACCTCTACGCCGAGGGCGACATCATCACCGTCACAGCCACGCCTAAAACTCAATACAAGTTCGCGGGCTGGTCAGACGGAGCTACTGCTAATCCTTACAACTACACGTTTGAGGGCGGCGTAATGAACCTTGTAGCCCAGTTCGAGGAAGCTGCTGCAGGCACAAGCTCTAAGTAGCATTAAAATTCATAACACTAACACATTTTATTATGGCATTATCATGTATTCCCAAGTCGGTGATTTCTTCGGCAAGTTGCAAAGAAAATCCCGCAGGTGTCAGCAATTTCCTCTTTGCCGTACCCTTAGATACTAACCATATCAAGTCGATTACGGCCAACGACGAAGCAAACCGGTATGACATCACACCAGCTGCTAAGGCCGAAATAGCTGGTGGCACCGAACCAGCCCTTAAAGGTTACCGCATTGACTTCAAGTCACAAACGGGTCAATACACTTCCGATGACAACGGAACTGGCAAGGCTTGGAGTGGCACTGCCACTGGCCGTGTAGAGCTCTCAGAAGACGATATGGCTTACACTTCCCGTGTATTGCACAACAGCGACAAGTACCTTTACTTCTTGGCTACTGGCCAAAAAGACAGCACCGGTAAAAACGAGTTTATCGTGATAGGCAACGAGAACGGCGAGGCGGAATGGTCTGTCAAGGCGGACACTGGCACAAAGCGTAGCGATGACCACGGTCAGACCTTTACCGTGAAGTGCGACTACCAGCTCTATCCTATCACCAAATGGTACGGTACCATAGAGCAAGAAGTCGCGGCCGAAAGCTCTTCAAGCCAAAAGTAAGCACACTTGCGCATACCAAATTCTCAATAGGCACGAGACCCAGGCACCAATACGTCGTGCCTGGGTCTCTTTCGTTAATTGTAATTCACACATGACATGTTCATAACAACCGAAAATGAGATTGTCTCACTCATGCCTACGGCACGATGGAGCAGACCCGACCAACTCCTCGGCTACCTTGAAGAGGAAGAGATGGTAAGTCTTGAACCGCTGTTAGGCACATCGCTCTACAACCACCTCTGCACGGAGTGTGAGCGATTGCGTAATACTTACACCGACATCACCGCCACGACCATACGTCCCACAGGCAAGGCACGTAAGAATCCTATCGTGCCATTCGCATGCGTGACCGACCGACTCAACGATATTGTCAACGGTAATATTCAGCTCGACCTGTACGACGTTCCGCCGTCTTCATTGTCAACCGACAAGGATGTAACAGTCATGGATATGCAGACGGTGCAACTGCTACGCATCTGTCAACAGATAGAATTTTACAAGATGCTGGCACATAAGGCCGGGTTACTCACGGTGTCGTTCAACGAGGGTGGCGGCATGAACGTGGTGAGTGCCGACGGTTATGAGCCTGCCGACGACAAACGCATGGAGCGGGTGGCCAAGGACGCGTTCATGTCTGCCGGGCGTGCCGTAGACTCGCTGTTGCTATTCCTCGAATCTGACGCCAGAAGCGACAAGATATTCACCGCCCTTTGGCAAGAGGCCGACGCTTTCTATCTTCATCGTGACCTGCTCTTCCAGACCGCACGGGTCTTGAACGAATACTTGGACATCAAGGGTGATCGCATGCAGTACGTCTCAATGGTGCGTGACATACGATTCTGCCAGAACACTTACATCAAGACACGCGTCGGTGCCAGACTGCTGAAGGCGATTGTCAGCTATGCCAACGGACTGGAACAGAACAAGAGCTCTTCTTCATCGGTTTCTTCCTCGGCATCATCCTCGGTATCTTCTTCCGACGGCAAGGCTGCAAAACCTCTCGACCCCGACGTGGCCGACGAACTGCTGTCTATGCTCCGCACCTCTCTTGCCTTCTATGTTGAGAGCAGACGCACCACGCTGACACAATCAAAGGAACGATTAATGCAGCGCGACTCGCTGAACGATGCCCAGCAAGCGATGGCGATGGCCTGTCATTACATTGCGGACAATCTCGACGCGCTTGGCGATGCTGCCGTGGATTCACCAATCTACAAGGAAGTGAAAGAAAGTGAAACCCGAAAGGCTAATGACAAGAAAAACGCCGAGCGCGCCCAGCAACGGCACGAGATGGAACGGTATGAAACACAAAAGCGCAAACTCTTCACGGCCTTTCCGCCGACATACAGAGTACCACCCGTAAACGTAAAATGACAACACTTAACACGAAAACGACTATGTATCTAATTGAACCCTGCTGCGCAAGCAAGCATTTTATGCTTCTGCGCGACGCCATCGGCTCCTGCGGTAAGGCGACGTTTGAAGGTTACGGAGACCTTTCATTGACGGAGCTGCTGCCAGCTATCCTCACTCGTTATGCCGAGACGAGAATGATGATTATAGCTCCAGCCATCCCCGACCAAGCTGCCGACATTATCTACGAATGGCTGCGCAAGACGTGGGCACGAATGGACGGGAAAGGACGGATCAACGTGCTATCTAAGCTAACTATCGTTGCCGATCTTCGTGAGGAAGTATCTCCAACGGCATCTTTGTGGCTAAAGAGCAATCCGTTCCCCGAACGTCTCACACTCGTTGACAAGGCGCAAGATGATACGGCTCTGCTGTTGCCCGACATGGCAATTGTAGGCCCTGTGAACATGCGCTACGGTAAACACTTTGTCTGCGAGGTCACGACAAAACAAGAAGAGGTGAACGAGCTGTGGGACTTCTATTCCAAGTTCACCAAGCGAACCAACCGCACCGCACGCAAGACGGCAAAGGCCGTCGCTGCTCCTGCTGACAAGGCCGACGATGAACCCGCTGACAGCGCAAGTTCCGCTCTGCCAAAGGACGAGGACGCAAGCTCTAACTAACGGGAGGGCCGACTATGAGCTGTAAGGAATTTGACCTCGACGACCTGCTGGCTATCACAGTCATTCCCGTGACCGACTACAATCCCGGTCTGTCTGGTTGGCAGGTGTTGCCGACGATACCCAACACAAGTTTCTCGCCGCCACTCTCCAACGCTATTGCCATCGGTGTGCAGCCTGCCACGACGGGTGGCAAACTGGTGCCTATCATGCGCAAAAGCGGTAAGGCGAAGGACAGCGAGAGTGACAGCGTGGCGGGGCGCAAGCACAGCGTCAGCGTATCGTGCCAGGCCGACGACCGCGAGGCTAAGGTATGGAACTATCTGCTTGCGTTGGAGCGCACGCCGAGCCATCTGCTGCTCACGTTCCGTGGTGGCAGTCGTGGTTTCGTGCAAGCCACGGAGGACAGCTACTCCTGCGAGGTGAACCGCGACGGCGCCAAGACGAACGTGGAGTTCAGGATTGAGAACCTCATGGGCATCCAGTTGATTACCACGTGAGGGAATTTTCGATGATTCAAGCAAGGAAAGAAAAGGGAGTCAACGGTGCTTGTGCCGTTGACTCCTTTTGCGTTACAACTCTTGCGCAATCCGCTGTTGCGCTATCTCATAGTATTTTTTGTCGGTCTCAAAACCGATGAAGTGTCTGTGTTGGCACACAAGAGTGCCACGGCTGCGAAAGCAAAAAGATTCTTCATGGCTTTTTGGTTTTTAAGTTGATTTCTATTCGTTGATATTCTTAATCTCCACTTCCATCCCGAGTTGCCTTGCCCGGTCGAAGTATCCTTGCCGCACCTTCTCGTTGGGGATAAGTGCGGCGATACGGTGCTGCGTGCCATCCGCCTTGCGGTAGATGACAGCGCACGCACCATAGAAAGGTTGGTTATTCGTGTTCATTCTTGTGGTTTACCTTCAATGCCTCCGCGAGATTTACAAAAGCGAGTCCGAGACAAACTCTGTACCGTTGACAACCGCCGCGCCCTCTATATAGCGCACACGGAAGATGCACACGCTCTGACGCTCTGCCAGCTTCCGCTCGGCGCCGACTTCCGGCACCGGCAGACAGCGGTAAGACGGATCCACCGCAACGTGTACCACGGCCGAGACCGTATTGGTCTTGGCATAGATGTTCGCAACATAGTTCTCTGCAACCTCGCGTGCCTGGAACAGACTGAATGCTTTTTTTTCCATAATTTGTAATTTAATTTGCTTGTAACTTGGTTAATTCCTTATTGGTTTGACGTCACGGTAGAAGCCGTGCTCAACTGCAATGTAAGATTAAATTCCAATCTCTTTTGTACAATGCAAGATGATATTTCAAACAAGTAATGAACTTTTCAAATGTAACATCTTTATCATCTGTGTCTTGCTCCAGTGACAATGAATTAACCATCGCTACTGCATTGACAAAACGGTCAGACCTGAACGGCATATAATTAGCTACAACATTGCAAATTCCGATAAAACGAGTCTTACTAATGTTAACAGAAATGTCCCCGATAGCGTGATTAAGCCTTTCGCCTACAACATGAATATCAGATTTCTTACTGTTCTGATAAGCTTCGTTAATTGATTTCGCAAGCACTTCTGCCTGCTGCCAAATCATGTCATAATTAACTTCCATACAAATAATTAACTTCAATACATTTGCGCTTAACCGTGATGCGCTTAGGGCTGAAAGATTCATTACCAACGCTCTTCGATGTGATAGGTCACGTGCTCCTCAAATCTTATAAGCAGCCCGCTATAATCACATTCTTTCTCGCCCTTTAGGGTAACGCTGTTAACCTCGGTCACATCGAATAAATCTTCTTTCAACATGAGCTTTATCAAATGAAGGTCAAACTTTGCTGCCTTCATGCCAACATACTGCGCGTTATGATGCCAGCTAAAGGAAACCGATGTCCTTTCTTTGTGCCCGTCCTCAAAAACGGCGTACCCCTCCTCTTTTACCCTTATACCATAAATCATATTTTCCGCTTGCCGTGATGCGGTAGGGCTAAAATTGTTTTCCAAATATTTGTTAATAATACAGCCAAATGCTTTGTCCGTATTGTTTTAATTCTTATATTTGCACCTGTCTTCGGAAGACTTCAATCGTACCTTTATGGATATTGATTTAATCGTACCTTTATGGAATTGAAAGAAACATAAAACTTCCGTTGACAGTCAGGCATCAGCCTGTGGATTTAAACGTTCTCCAAAGAACGAATTTCTACTATCGTAGATTCGAGCCAGATGGCTCGCGTAGCCCCGGCTTAGGTCGGGGCTTTTTTTATTCCTCCTCGTCTTCCTCCTCACAAGTATTCTGATATTTGTCGCTGTTGCTCACAAGGTCATCAATAGCAGATAAAAGAGTATAATCCTTTTTGGGATAATAGACTATATCGCTTTCTAAATCATCATAGAAGTCGGATCCGCGTTCATCCTCAGAGGCTCTAAGTATACCTCCGTCAGGATCTAAACAGAAGCCAAAGATATAATCGTCTTTACTCCAGCCTCCATAGATATTGATTTCAAAACCATCATAATCAACAGTAACATGGTCAATGTATCCTATAAACTTTAGACCATCATTATCACCAACAGCAATATAAAGAATTCCTTCCTCGTCCTCGCGCAAATCATACCATGCTTCGTCCTCGTGATTCTTGTACCACTTAGACACCTCGCCGTCGTATTTAAAAGACGACCACAGATAATAATCTAAACGATCTTCTAATATCTCGCTATCGAAAAGGTCTTCACCAAACTTCTTGTATTCCGTTTTATCAGGCGAACTGTTTACGCTTTTCAATTCATTAAAACCTGCTATCTCATCTATTTCAAGCATATCTATTGACTTTACCGTGATGTCGAGGGCTGAAATTGGTTTTCAAATTCTACAATAATCACGAAGATGTCCGCTCGGCGCTCCATACTGGAACCGTGTAACCTTTTCGCCACGATATTCTATAGGTCTATCGAGCTTAATAGTGGTGGCCGTTTTCCCGTCACAGTCATATTGGTGGCAGCTGTAGCCGATGGTCATTGAAGGGAGCTGCCACACGCCCCAGTTGATGCCATTGAGGTAGCGCAGCAATGTGCGGATATTCTCAACCGTTGTTTCCACAGTGTCACCGTTAAACACTGCGTGATATTCTTCTTCATTGCGCTTGTGGTTGGCAATGGCGATTTCTTGGGAGCGCAGCTTTGCCTGTTTGTGGCGCAAGAGGAGCTGTTTGCGGTCTTTGGCAAAGTCCTCGTCACTAACTTCTTTGCATTTGGCGAGGATGGCGTTAATGCCACCCTGCGATACGATGAACAGGCCAGCGTTCTTCAATGGTTGCATGGTGGATGCCTTGAAGATGCGCAGCGTGCCGTCTTGGTTCTGCTCAACTATGAAACTACCCTTGTTAGTGAAATACATTCTTTTCATCTTAAATCCGCTTATCCGTGTTGCGGTAGGGCTTAGTAAATTCTTTGTTTGTGAACGGTATAATTACCTGCGCTTTTCGATGTGATATGTCACGCGCTCCTCATGCTTGGTAGGTGCGCAAGGCTCGCCGTTGTATGTGTTAACGCGCACGCCTTTTATTGTGACGGTGTTAACGGTGGTGACATCGTAACAATCTTCTTCCAGCATATCCTTAGCCGTGGCCAAGCTCTCCTTGGCGGCTCTCATGCTCTCATATTCCTTGTCGGCGCGCCATCCCTCGTTGGTGTTCACTCTCCTTTTGCTTCCATCTTCGTAAACATCGAAGCTTTCGTCCTTAACCCATATTCCGTATTTCATATTAGTTCCGCTTATCCGTGATGCGGTAGGGCTGAATGGTTATTTTTCTGATTCCGCCCAATCCCCATAATCGGGCAGCTTGTCTATAACGAGACCTTTCAGATCCTTAACGCCGTGCTCCTTGCACATCCACTCCTCCAGGTCGTCCCAATACGTCCAGTCTCTTGTTGCGCCCGTCTGCACATTGCGCAGACGGAGCGTAACAAATAGATAGTCATGGATGATGTCTATAATCTCGTACATAAGTCTCAATGATTAATATACTCACGTGCCCGATCTTTAGTGATCGGTTTTAAAAGTTTATTTTTTCCGTTCATTCACAATATCATCAAGCATTTCGCCTTCGAATAGTCTTATTACCTCATTCGTATTTGCCCATCCTTCAGCAAAATTTTCTGCAAGCTCTAATGTTGCGGCATCAATAAAAGCATCAAGACCATCGTAATTATCGATGATGGATTGTTGTTCTTCTGAGCACTCAAAAACATCGTCAAAAGGAGAAAACTCTTGAAAATTATCCTTATTAACCAATTCCTTCGCAAGAGCTATGCGGTCTGCAAAAGAGTTGAGATATTTGAGCAAATCCGTGGCTCTCTCGTCAGTAGTTTCTGCGCACCCACAATAAACAAGTTTAACGATAGACTTTGCAAGTGCTGTTTTATCTTCGGTTCTGGTATAATCCTTAAAATCAAATGGACTGCTCTCTTTCCATTTTGATGGAGGAAATGCCAAAACTTTGTTCTTTTCTTCAAAATTAAGCATTGCGAAATGTTTGCTTTCTTTCATCATAATTACTCCGCTTAACCGTGATGCGGTAGGGCTGAAATTCCGTGTTGATGGCGAATTACTGTTTACAGCAACTTGTCACTTATATACTCCGTCTCGTTGACGATAGCGCTGCCGTGGTTGTATCTCACTCTGAAGATACACACGCTCTGCTGCTCTGCCAGCTTCCGCACGTTGCCGGCATCGGGTACGGACAGACAACGGTAAGACGGATCCACTGCGACATGATAAACAGCGGATACCGCGTTGGTATTCTCAAGCATGTTGCTGACGTAGTTCTCGGCGACCTCTCTCGCATAGAACAGACTGAAATTTACCTTTTCCATGATTGTGTAAGATTAATGTGAATTATAAGTTTGCTAACTCTTTGTCGATTTCCTCGATGCGCTGCATGAGTTTCTTCTTTTCCTCCTCCAAGGCGGTACGTTTTTCGGCGTTATCGTCTACAAGCACAATACCCTCGTCGTCCTTGCACTCGTCATAGACTGCTTGCGGAATATTCATTTCAACGACGGTGCCGTCCTCCCACGTGACACAAGGGTGTTTTACTGAGCCTCCAGAATCCAAAAAACATCCGTCAACACAGAATACATTATCAGGGAGCTTTACCTCGCTGTCGCGTGAAAAGCGAGTAGCAATAAGGCACTTACCAGAAAGATACATACTTTCTCCATAATCCAAACAGCAGCAAGCATCAAGGTCTATGCGTACCTTTACGTACTTGCTCATGCCGTCATCTCCGTAGCAGTCCATCAGCGCCTTGCGCACCGCATCTTTCATCGACGCATCGAACTCCCATGCCGGTTTGTTCCATTTACCATGCAAGGCTCTTGCCTTGCGCACGAACATAGGGTTGTACTCACTCTCAACGGAGATAATCTTATCTCCGTATTCTACATTTAACATAGCTTTGATTTTTGATTGTTCTTTGATTGTTTTTGTTGGGTTGTACAGTTAGGAGCGAGCGCATTGCCCGCCCCATTAAGAGAGATTCAGATTTCACCTTTCGCTTTCCACTCTTCCCACTTCTCGACGGAATAGCCGTCGTCGGTTTTGACACCGAGGAAGGTGTATGAGAAATCATCCGACAAGGCTTCGGGAATAGCGTGAACCATTGCCATCTGTCCATGATACGTCAGAGGCTTGGTCGTTATTTCGTTTACCATCTTGCGATATGCTTCTGCGCCGTTCTCTGCGATGATGTCACCACTGGAGGTAAGGTCGGCGAGATAGTCATTGCCGTGACGAGAAAAGACGTAAGCTGTAAAGGTCAGCTCCACATGATACCATCCACGGCGCTGAACGTTGAGTTCAGCCCGTCGGCGCTCCTCAGTCTTGCGCATAGCCTCCTTACGTACCTTGTCCTGCGTCTCCCGCAACTCGTTGATGATACGCTCGTGCTCCTCGACGCTATCAGCAAGTGCATGGTGGAAACCTATCTCCCATGCACCACAGCCCGTGGTACGGATACCCATGTACGACTTCGGTTCTCCGGTAAGGTACTGGCCGAAACCGTCCTTGAACAATGCCCGGATTTTCTTTTCCGACACGGCGTTCACTCTGATGTTGTCAGCCGGACTGACTGAGTACTTACGTCCGTAAGACTTCCATGTGTTGATAACTGCAATAGCTTCGTCTGCCGAATGTGCTATTGCCTTGTAGGGGAAATAATAATTCCCGTTGTTGGCGTGACCGCCATAAGTGATATAAACTGCATTTAGCATGATGTTAACCGTTTAGCCCATCGGCCGGGGTTCTTGATTGTCTGTTTGATTTAGGGCGGGGGATCAACACCGCCTACGTGTGCTGCGGTCTCAGCTGTTTATGCTCTTTACGATAGCAAAATAAACGAGGACAGCCCAAATTAATGTCATGATGTTTATAATTAATTGTTGTTGTAGCTACGGCAAAGGTAGGAAATATTATTGACATACGCCAACCTTGCCATAGTTTTTGTTAATGTTTTGATGAACTTATGAGTCGTTATCTAAACATGCTCCTACAGTCGAATTCCACACACCCTTTGTCGGGGTATTTGTAGTCAATATAACGACAACTATTCCAATGGAAAGCAGCACGGCTTAAACCGGAAAACCACTCCGCTTCGCCTAACATCTCTCGTACTTTCTTGCAGGATATGCGATGGCGTTTACCGTTCTCATCAATGTGCGTATACTTGCATTGTATAGCAGCGTCATCACACTGCTTAACCTCGTACTGCGAGTACTTCCACTGCGTGAGTTGCTTGCACTCGTCCTCAGTGAGATTCTTTATCTCTACTGTTACAGGTACAGTATAGTTAAAACTCTTCATGATGTTGTCCTCCAATTTTAGTCCTTAGTCTTCTTTCCCCTTGTCTTCCCGCCATCTCGCCTATAACATCGAAGTCTGCGAGGATGTCACGCACAAGGTCAAGGTGGTCCGGGTCGTGGTCGTTGGGCTTGAAGCACACAACCTCGCAGTCGCCCCCGAAGTCGGTGCAGAATCCGATGTAGTTATGGACTGGGAAGTCGTCGCCCACTCCGTCGGGATAGTCGGCTTCGAGGTCGGGTACGTCGAGCCACACGTTGAACGCCTTGCCGGTCTTGCCAATCTCATAGGCTCCGTCGCTCTCCGTCACCTTGACGGGGTGCTCCATGTTAAGGGCGCACTCGTCGAGGCATACCACGAACACACCCTTGCCGTCGAGGTTCCACTCGATGCCGGGCAGGTCGTGGCCCTTGGCGCAGCACTCATGGTGGTAGTAGCTCAGTCGGTCGTAGAGCTTGCGCAGCAGCACGCTCATGTCCTCGATGCGGTCATAGTCTATCTTCTTGCGGTCGTGCTTCATGCAGCGTGCGGTGGCCTTCATCTGAAGTTCCAGGCAGTCGCAGTAGAGCTTGCTTGCCATCGCCTCCTGCAGGGTCTTGTCGCCTTGCAGCTCCTTACAGATGTCGGAGAGGATGGTTGATACTTTCTCACAGTTTGCTGTACTCACGCGGTTAATCTCGTTAGCCGCAGTCATGTTGTTGTTGCTCATAGTTGATGTTGTTTTATGTGGTGAATAATGTTTAATCAATCGCTGTCATGCGAATGTTCTTAATGGGGTTGTGCCCACGCGCAACTGCCTCGCTAAAGGCAGCGTCCACGTCCTCGATGTAGGGCGTGTTAGGGCGACACTCGTGGAAGAATGTAACTTTCTCCGTGTGCGTATCGCACCCATGTTCGTTACGCACTTCCTTGTAGAACTCAACTTTAATCTTTGTCATAGCTGTATGTTGATGATTAAACTTCGTGTGCTTGCAGATAGTCATAGAGCTCGGTGGCAGTCTTGTAGCATCCGTCGAGGACAGGCGTGCGCTTGCCCTGCTTCCAATAGCGACAGGTATTCTCCTTGCCGTTAATCTCCGAGACGACCTTTTGCAGGTTGTGGACGGTACGCAGATGCACCTTGATGCCGTAGCGTCGGCAGAGGTCCACGACATCGCAGCCGGCAATAGACATTCCGTCCTTGAACTTCTTGGCTTCCTCAGTGAGCCGTTGCTGCTCCTTAGCTTCGGCTTCGGCCTCCTTACGCTTTTCTTCTTCCTCACGCTGACGCTCACGCTCTTTATACTCACGATATTGCTGCTCACGCTTCTCCATTGCCAACCGTCGCAACTCCTGCAAGACGGGCAGATAGGACGAACCAACTTCTTCGTAGGCGCAGAGGGTAGTGGCGGCTATCCATCCACCACCGAGCAAGACATTGGTATAGTCCTGCAACGCATGCACCTTAGCGAGCTCATCGTCGCGATATTTCTTTTGTCCCTCAAAGTACTGTTTTGTACTCTCGCAGCACTCTGCAATGCGCTCCTTCGTTCTGACGACCGTCTTGTCCTCGACGATATTCTTGATATGCTCTTGCAGTTGAGCGTCGAAGTCAGCATCGCTCGTGTTCATCATTTCCAACATTTGCGAATAGATTTCGTAGCCTATGACGAGCACGGCCACGTCGTCGCCCAGTTGGGCATAGAGCAGATAACGGCCATCAACCTTCTCAAACCACAGCGGTGTCTCGCAGTGCTCGTTGTCCCCGATAGCGGGAATGAGCTTGTTGAGTTTGGTGAGCCACAACCGACGGCGCACGGGTTTGTTGCCGTAGCTGCCGATATAGTGACACCATAACTTCTTCTCGTTGGGGTCGTCGATGATTTCGAGGTCCCGGCCCTCGGTCAGTTGCATAGTGATTTCCGATACGTCAAAGGGAGCTATCCACGTGCGCTGTCCGTCGTGCTTACCCTTGAAGTCCTTGTGGGTCTCGTCGTACTCTTTCTCTGTGATGATGACCTTTGTCACCTTGCCGTTGTTGTCTCTGATTACTTGCATAGTCGTATTGTTTTTAGTTGTTTCTTACTCGTGTTATTTTTGCTTGCCCCTTGTCGGGCAATTCGTTTTTCGTGTTCGTTTCTCTTGCGGTTGACGCGCTCGTCCTTTCTGCGTTGGAAGATGATCTCGGGAGCATAGGGGTCAACAAACTCGATCCACGGGTAATAGCCTGTTGACCGAAGGCCGAGGTACATTGTCTCCAGCTCCTCCTCGGTCTCGACACGGCACCGCTCTATATGGACGTCCACGTCCTTGTCCTTGGCGTACCAACATACTTTGAGGTCGATTTCGCCAAAGTTGACAGCGTTTTTGATGGCACGCTTGAAGAAGTTGCGCACCGTCTGTGCCGACGTATTGCTATTGGCATTGCCGATGGCCAGACCGCGATAGTAGCCGAAGTTATCCTCCACGTCCTGTTCCGTGACGGGTCGTGGACTTTCGCCGTACAAGTCGATAGGTTTGCCGACATTCTGCTCTTTCATCGTCTTCACCCAACAACGTTCCACACCATCCATAATCTCTTTGGCGGTTAGGAGCGCCTTGGGCTCCTTCGTGATAGAGGAGATGCTGTACCAACTGCGGGCACGGCGCATGCTCCCAGCTTCATAGCAGTTATTGTCGCCACCCTCTATGATGGGGATATACTTGTTGTCATGTGTCTTAACGAACATACTGCGATAGAAAATTGTGTAACTCATACTGTGTAGCTTTTTAGTCGTGTTATTTTATCCACCTAAGATATAACCTGAGTTCGGGATAAGCGACAGTCGTTTTTCTTGCTATGCCAGATTTTCGATTGGTGCATATTACATTTGCCCTCCAAACAATATGGATGGCAAAATGCGGAACAGTAAAGTCCAAATGAAGTTTACTTTATAACAGCAAGCTGTCCGTCAACATTCTCTATGCAATAGTCAATGTTGATGGATGGCTTCTTTTCAAAGAAGCTATATGCAGCCAAAACAGAAAGGACATTCATTACGAAATTGAACACGCTACGATGTCTTGAATGTACAAGTTGTGCAACATTCTTAAGTTCGTCATTGATGGTTTCTATGACAGATCTTTTGCGCAACAGAATCTTGTCATACAATGGCATGAGCTTGTTTTTCATATTGCATTTCAAGCCTGTGACAATTTCTATACCGTCGTTAAACAATCTCTCAAACAAGCCATGAGAAATATATCCCTTGTCTGCGAATAATTTTCCGAACACATTATCACTCAATCTGTTAAAAACATCTGTATTCCTATCGTCAACATTCGCTTTCGTAAGCATAAAGTTAAGCAGTTCACCTCTCTCATTGCATATCAGGTGTAACTTGAAACCGAAATACCATCCCATGGTGCTTTTACCTCTTTCTGCATAATCACGGAACACCTTATTTCTTGTTATACGCTTGTTGTGGCATACGGGAATGCATGTGCTGTCAATGAAACTTATACCCGTGCATCTGCCAAAGCAAAACAGTTGGAGGAACAGCATCATCTCAACCGCGACTCTGGACTCGAGTTCAACAAAGCGGTTATATGAAAGCAGCTTGGGGAACAGGTCGTGCAGATGAACCTTGACATAAAAAAGGTAATAATGCTTGAAGTTGCGGAAAGTATTGAAATGAAAGCAGATGAGTATTGTCATGATTTCCGACCGGCTCATAGTACATTTCCGATTGCGGTGCTTACGCCCGTCCGGCTCACAAATGGACATGCGAGCAATCTCTTTATCATATTCTTGGCAAAAATCATCAATAATACAGAAAATTTCAGTAATTTTGTCTTTGGTAATCTCCATAACTATAGTATCCTTTTACTTTATAACTAATTGATTTACAACCATAAAGGTACTAAAAATTATTGAGATTACCAACTTTTACAAAGACTTTCTTATCCCGAACTCAGGTATATAGGCTTGTTTTCACGCTGTCTTTTCCGTCTTTTTCCCCTTGTTGAGCTTTTGGTTTATCTTCATGTCGAGCTGAGCGAGGTCGGCACGGAGCTTGGCCAGTTCGGTGTCCTTTCCCCATGGCTGCTTGATGATTGTGTCGAGCTGCTTGATGCGTGCCTCGTTCTCCTCGTGCAGCTGCTCCCACCCGCTGATGATGTCGGGCAGACGGAGCAGGGCATTGAGGAACTGACCGGCTGCGATACGTTTCGACTGACGGTTGAGACGGCCTTGACTGCGCTCAGCCTCGGCATTGATAGGATAGCTCAGACGGCCACCGCTGACGTAGAAGAGATTGGTGTACTCCTTGGTGTGGGTGTACTCGCTCACCCACTCTTTCGTCCTGACGCTGATGACGAATCCGTAGATGTTGCCTATACGCTTCATGTTGCCCATCGTCCGTGCATTCTTGTCAATCTTCTGCAATGCCGCGCCGATGGCCTCGTTGTAAGCGTCGGGGTCGCTCTCCACCGTCACCACCTTATCGGTGGGCTTACCGTCCTTGTCGAGGGCATAGGGAGTGAAGCCGTCTATAGCGATAGCGTTCACTATCTCACCGTTGGCGTTGGTCGTGCCATGTGCCATGAGGTTGTCGAGGTCGGCCTTGGCGTCAGCGATATTCTTAGCGTTCGACTCGTTGTCGGTAATCAACCGCTCACGCTTGCGCTCCTGCCCTGCCTTGTCACGATAGAACGCCTTGCGCTCTGCCTCCATAGCGGCGATGCGCTTCTCCAACTTCGCACGCTCCAAGAGGTCAGTGTTACCGCTCAGCACGGCCATGTACTCGGCGAAGTTCATGCCGCTCTTCTCGTCCATGCTGCCCTCGTCAAGGGTACGCACACTGAGCTGACCGCGCTTGAGCTGATTGATGAACATCTGCTTGTTGTTCAGCAAGCCGAACTTGTAGGCATCGAGGCTCCGGCGGACGGCATAGATAATCACGTCCACGGTGTTGTCGGCATAGAGCTTGGCAATCTCATTACCCTTGCGGATGGCACGGCCGTCACGCTGTTCGAGGTCTGACGGTCGCCACGGGGTATCGAGGTGATGGACGGCCACCACTCGCTTTTGAGCGTTCACTCCCGTACCGAGCATGGAGGTGGAGCCGAAGAGCACACGCACCTTACCATCGTTCACGGCCTGTATCATCTTGGCCTTGGTGCTCTCGCTCTTGCACTCTTGGATAAAGCGTATCTCGCTTGACGGGATACCCATCTCCACGAGTTTCTGCTTAATGTCCTCATAGACGTTCCATCCGCGGTTCTTACCCTGATAGGTACTGAGGTCGGAGAAGATAAGCTGCGTGCCCTTCACGGCATCGAACTTATCGTAATACTGCTTTACGAGCTTGGCGCACATTGACGACTTGGAACGTGGATGGTCGGGATAGCTCGGGTCAATCATTCTCATGTCGAGACTCATCTTGCGGGCGAGGTCGGTGGCATAGAGCATCTTTGCCTTGCGCTGCGCGTCGGTGGCATAGTCCATGCCGATGAGCGAGAAGTCACCCCACTTGGCAAACTCCATCAGCGTATTGGTGAACTCCTGCTGGTCGGGTGTCGGCTCGATGTTCAACAGCCGTGCGTGTTTCTTCGGTCGCTCGATACCCACATCCTCGGCGGTGCGGAAGTCGGTAATCTCGTTGTAGAACTGTGCCAGCTCCGGCACCTTGATGAAGTAGCGGAACCGCTCCTTCATGATAATCTGATTGGTGATGGAGAACTCAAACTCGGTGCTCTTCTTCGTGAAGATAGCAGCCCATGCGTCGAAGCAGGTGATGCCCTGCTTGGCCATCGCCTTCGGACGGAGATAGCGGAAGAGGGAGTAGAGCTCGGTCAGCGAGTTCGTCACCGTCGTGCCACTGAGGAACGTGACGCCGAGGTCCTTATTCGTGCGCTGCTGTATCGTGCGGATAGCCATCAGCAGGTTGTAGGCACGCTTCGAGCCCTCGGTGTTGCCGAGTCCTGCCACACGGTCTTGACGGGTGACGAAACCGAGATTCTTGAACATGTGGCTTTCATCGACGAAGATATGGTCGATGCCCATCATCTTGAAGTCGGCCACGTGGTCTTTGTTCTTAGCGATGCTGTTCTGCACGTCACGGAGCTTTGCTTCGAGGTTGCGCTTTCTGCGCTCCAGTCCTTTCATTATGCGGTGTTGGTTGGTCCAGTCGTAGGTACGGGCCACGTTGATAGCGTTCTCCAATGCGTCGAGGTCGTCCTGTATCACCTGCTGCTGCACCTCGTCGCTCTGTGGCAGACGGCTGAACTGGTCGTGCGACATAATCACACAGTCATAGTCGTTGTTCTTCATGCGGTTGAAGAAGGCCACCCTTTCGCTTTCGCGGAAGTCCTTGTTCTGCGCATAGAGTATCTTTGCCTTGGGATAGGCGGTCTGATAGGTCTCGGCAATGGCACCGACATTAGCCTTCAGTCCGATAATCATCGGCTTGTGGACGAGTCCCAACCGCTTCATCTCGTGGGCGGCGATGCACATGATAAGCGTCTTGCCGCTGCCTACCTCATGGTCGCAGATGCCGCCCTGGTTCTGAACGAGCATCCAGACGCAATCCTTTTGCGACTGATAGAGGTCCTTCACTCCGCACTTCTCTTCCAACGCCTTGCGGTCGAGACCGGGGAACCGTTGGTGGGAACCGTCGTAGTGGGGCTTGACAAAGCAGTTGAACTTCTCGTTGTACTCCTTGGCCAATGCGTCCTTCACGTCCTTGGACTGACGTGTCAGCCAGTCCACCCACCCGGTGCGTATCTCGGCAATCTTGGCGTTGGCCATCTGTATGGCCTGCGGGTCCTCTTCCTTCTGCTTCTCGTATTTGTCGTTATAGACAATCTCGCCGTCGCTGTCGCGCTTGTAGCGCCACAACTTAGGACAGGTGTCCTGCAGGGCATGGATAAAGAGGTCGATACCGTCAACGTCGGAGCACTCACTGCTCACGGCATACTGCGTGTGGATCTTCTCGTTCCATGCGCCGTCGGCACTCGCGCTGAACTGGTCGATGATGCTGTCGTACTTCACATCGACATTCACGTGGTCACGCTCATTCGTACTTCCATCGACGGAGAAGAACTCGGAGCCGAACCGTGAATAGAGGTCGCAGCTTATCCACCGCTCACCTAAGTTGAAGTCAAGCTCCTCAAAGGGAATAGGGGTCGGCACCGCATCCTCCAACGCTCTCAGTGAGCGCGTCACCCTCGGGTCGATGGTCTTGGTCAGCTCGCCTTTGCCGTCGCTCTCGTCCTCCTCGTCGATGCCGTAGGCGGTGCGTATCTCCTTGGCCTTCTCCACGACGTTGCCGCTGATGAACTTGGCGGCAATCTCGTAGCCGTTGGTGAGGGGATTGTAATAGACGTCGCCGTCGAGTTTCGTCAGCAGCTCACGCTCGGTGAGTCCCGTCAGTGCCATCATATAGGGCATGTCGGGATAGCCCTTGTCATTCAGGCTCACGGCCAACGCCTCCTGCGGTGTGCCGGCCTCGTGAATCTCGTCAGTGGCAAACGCCACGGGCTTGAAGAAGATGTCGGCCTTGGTCAACTCGCTACCGTCCCGCACTTCGAGTGCCAGCAGCTCCTCCGATACGCTCTTCACGATAGGGCGGTTGAGCGGACAGTTAAACTGGCCGTACTTCTTCACCCATGCGTCGTAGAGCTTGTTGAGCTGCTTGCGGTCGGCCACGTCCTCGGTCATCGTCGTAGCCTCTTGCACATACAGCAGGTCGTAGGTGTCGAGGATAGCCTTCAGTTCCTTGGCTTTCTTCTCGTCCTTGGTATCGGTGTGGGCAGTCTGCTGCTTCGTCTCGGCTTTCTTCTCCGCCTTGTGCCAGGTATTGAAGAGTTCAACGTCGAGGTTCTCGGTCAGGTCCTTGCTCAGCATCGTGCGCATATCCTTGCTGATACCCTGCACGTCAAACTCGTGATGATAGACGAAGCCCGGCTTGCCATAGGCATCGGTGCCCACCTTTTCCTCGGTGGCGATGATATGGTCGGGGTGCATGGTGAAATACATGTTCGTGGGGCAGTCGCCGTCGAGATAGGGAGTGAGCAGGAAACTCTCGTCGGCGGTGACACCCTCCTTCTCTTTGTCTTTCTGTAATACGAGCAGGTCGGTGCCCACCTCCGTGCCGCTCTCCTTGAAGAGGTTGTTGGCCAGTCGGTAGGCACCAATCAGCCGGGCCTCTTTCAGTGCCTCGGCTATCTGGTCGGCATCATGGTTGAGATAGTTGCTCGTGATGATGTACGCCTCGATACCACCGTTGCGCAGACAGTCCAAACCTTTCAGCACGTAGTAGCGATGGATATACTTTGCCGCTGCTCTCCGCACGGGACTCTTGCTGTTGGTATAGTCGGGGTCGAAAACACGGATGTCGCCAAAGGGAACGTTGGTGCTTACGAGGTCGTAGGTTCCCAACTCCTCTTTCGGGAAGTTCTCGAAACCGTCAACCCTCACTTCCGCTTCATGCTCCATGCGCTTGCCGAGGATAGTACCGGTGAGCAGGTCTTTCTCATAGCCCACCACTTTGCCCTGGCCTTTATAGGCCCAATCTAAAAAGCGGTCGAGGAACACGCCGCTACCTGCCGCAGGGTCGAGGAAACTCGAACCAGTGGCAGCTTTGATGTCCAACGCAGCAATCAATCCTTGCACGAACGTGCTTGGTGTATAGTATGCTGTCAGCACTGACGACCGCAAAGAGTTCATCCACCGATTGTACTCGTTCATGTCCTTGCTGTGATGGAGCAGCAGCTGAGCCAACTCCCGAATGTCGTCCCAATAGGGCAGCATGGTCTTAGGCCACTCACGTTTGTCAGTGTGTGTGGCATAGAGGATGGCGTTGATACCACCAAACCCCGTGTATTTGTCGAGGACGTTTTTGTTGCCCTCGCCCGTCAATGCGTACTTGATAGCCGCAATGTTGTCTTTCAGTCGTTGTAATATGCTCATAATATGTTACTTTGTCTTGTTCACGCAGTCTTGGCCGCTTTCTTCTTGGCTTTAGGCTTCTTCGCATAGCTCGTGTTGTTGAAGATATACTCCACGACATTGCCGACTTGCACCTCGCGCTTGCCGTTCTGCATGTGGCAGAACCAGTCGCCCTTGCCTTCTTCCACCGTCTTGCCCACCATAAGGTTTATCGTCATCCAGTCCATGTCGCTGACCTCCACATAGTCGTCATAGCCAGCCGTGGTGAATACGTCCGATACCTCTCCGAGGTGTTCCAGGATAGAGGCTTTAGCGAGTGTGCTCATACGTCGCACCGAGTTGGAAAGCGAGATGCGTCCGAACCGCTCGTTCCATGGGGTTACAATGTCGCCATAGGCAGAGTTATAGCTCTCGAACAGGCATGCCGTCTCGTTCGCCTCGTCCACCGTCGGGCCGTCCTGCCAATTGAGTTGGTAGGCATAGCTTATCACTTTGCTTTTCGTTACACGTATTGCCGCGCCGGGAAACCTTGCCTTTAGCATCTTGCTCAGGTTACTGACGGCCACGGTCTCCTTCTCTTCGGTCGTGAGTGCGGCAGAGATAGCAATCAGCTTGCCCTCCCACGCCGCAATCAACGGCTGTTGCTCGGCAACTATCTTTGCCTTCAGCTCGGCCATCTTGCGCTGACGTTCCTCCTCTTTCCGCCGCTTCTCGGCGGCCATCTGAATGAACAGGGCGCCGAACATAACGGCGGCGCTGACGTGTACGTAGTAGTCGCTGACAACATGGTCGCCCTTGGGGTTGCCGAAGATGCAATAGCGCTGAGAGCGGAACATCACCACCTTAGGCACACGCTTACCCTTGGCGGTATTGGTAGGATTCTGCAACGTCTCCCAACCGCCATAGATGCCGTCGATGGCACAGCTCAGACTTCTCTCCATAATCTCCTTGTCGCCCAACTCGACGACGGCCTCTATCTTCACCACCGTCTCGGGCTCGGCGGCATGGTCGAAGAACATGCTCACGATGTCACGACCACGGAGATAATCCCACGCATAGGTTCCGCCGCACCCCTGCTCCACCTTACGGGCATAGATATAGGCACCGGCTTTAAGAGTGTCGAATCTGACACTTTTGTTGCGTCGGGCCTCGTTGATGACATCGTTCACACGGTTGGCATCACGCTGCTCACGCTCAGCCCGTTCCCGGCGTTGCCGTCCCTTGGCACTGGCACGATAGTCACCATGGAGTTCCGCAAGGCGTTCCTCGTATTGTGCCTGCATCTCCTGGAACTTTGCCGTGGCATCGGGGTCGTCGAGGTTACGGTCTGGGTGCAACTTTACGACCAGCCGGCGATGCTCCTTTCGTAGCTCGTCCTCGGTCATACAATGGTTGAAATATTCTGGTATCATTTCGATATATTTAGTCACTCAATAGAAGAGCCGACACGTCTCACGACGCACCGGCTCGAAACAACTTTCAAAAATCTTACGTCGTATGGCACGTAAGTTATGGGGGTCTCCTTTCATTCATAGATGATAGCGGTTACTCCTGCGGCGCCATGTTCTTGGCGACGTAGGCAGGAGTGTAGTAGAGCGATACGTTCAGCGTATCGTTTTCCGACTGCTTAATCTCCGGCTCCACTTCCTCGCCCGTTAACGCGTCCTTCAGTATTTGTATGCGGTCTCTCATTTCCAGAGAACCGCAATAGCGAGGAAGATATTTCACATTTAGCTTATTCAGGCCGAGCCACCAATTCACCATCACGGGCTCACCATGGATGAAGCCAAGCACGTCATGCACGTGCCCCCACCGTTGGTGGTCGATATATTCGCCGTCGTCGAAGAGGTCATCAAACAAGGCGTCGCTATGCAGGTCGGCACCCTCGTTGATACAGGCTCTCACCCGGCGCCTCTCAAAGCGTCGCTTCACCTCGTCAGACGTAGCGGTCTTGTCGAGAATGGCGAGATAATTTTCACACGGCACATAGCGCTCTTGCGTCTGAGGACAGAAGAACACATCGGCCACGCAGTCCCCAGATGCCTTGTAGAACTCCTTATAGTCGTACTTCTCGTGACCATCGGCCACGCAACCGCGGTTGGTAAAGAACAGACATCTCTCGATTTCAGACATCGTGGCGTCTTTCTTAAATCCATAGTCAGTAAACTGACCACACGGCACGAACTTGTAACCGCCATAGGTAAAACTCTTCAAATTATTATTTACCATAGTTATGCTGTTTGTTGTTTCAACATTCTCACTGCATCCATCACTGCCTCACGGATAGAAGGGGCGGGGGTGGCAGGCTTAGCACTCACTTTCACGCTCGGTTGCTTAGTCGCTTTAGGTAACTTCCATTCTGGAATACAGGCGTACATACCGTCGGCATCCTTACCGAACACGGCTTTCTTTATCAAAGACGGATAGCCGTTCCTGCGGCAGAACTGATAGCACATGATAAACACGTTCTTGAGAGGATAACCGCAACTGAAGCCCTGCTTGGGGTCGGTATCGCTCGTGTTGATGAAGAGGTGTACCATGTGTCTACGCATAACATAGCCGGACACACCAGGCACAAGTGCCAACTTCTTGTAAAGCACATAGGGAGTGCGGCAATAGTTAACTTCAGTCTGCACCATTCTTGTATGCTTGCGACCCTCCACAATGTTCTCGCACATCTTCAGCACGTCGCTTAGCAGGAACTCGCCCTTGACCTTGCACTTGGTGCAAAGCTCCCACATGATGGCGCACTGCATCAGCATCGACATGGCGATGCGATAGTTGATTTCTTTCTGCTCCATGGTTGTTATATGTTGTTTTGTTACTCTGTCTTAGAATGAAAAAAGGCCACGCGTCTCACGACGCATAGCCTTCAGCTTAACTTTCAAAAATTTCGCAATTATGATACCGCGAATGGGATTCTCCTTTCATTCCGCAAAGGTAATAATAATCTTTGGATTAGAAGCTCACGAAGTGGATGAAACCGTCTCGCGTGTCGGCCTCCTGTTGACAGCGTCGCATGATGTCGAGGGCTTTCTCGGCTGTCACACCTGCCTCGTCGAGGGCTTTCTTGATAAGGTCGCTCTCCGTGAACAGTGTCGGGTCGTCGATATACACCATGAGGTTCTGCATGGCATCCTCGTAGCCCATCACGTTACACTCGAAATATTCCGAGTACATTCCGTCTTCGCTGCCAACCGCATTAGGCTCACCACCTAACGCGGCCAACAGCTCGCAGAAGGCATGCACCTTGTTATGGAAATCGCAAGAAGTCTCAACATACTCCACCTCGTACTTCTTTGCAACATGAAGATTCTGTCCCATAGTCGTAATGTATTAAAGGTTTATAGAAATAACTTTTCGTAGTCGATGCCGATAGCTTCGGCGATACAGTTCAAGTCCTTGTAGCTCCACTGGTGCATAGAGAACAATTCTTGGACAGCAACCTCGGTCTGCTCCGTCACGTCCTCCAACCGCACATAGAACCGCTCGTTGTTGGGGTCGTCATATTGCTTGGCCAACTGCTCGTTAATCACCACCGTATCGCCCTCCTGCTTTATCCACGATGGGGTATCAATGAAAGTGGGGATGTACGTGTTGAGCCACCGCATAGCCGCCTTTAGGTTGCCAAATGTGTGTGTCCAATGCGTCACCTTGCCGTGTCGTTCAGGCAGCTCGGCATGGATAACACAGATATAAATCTTATCACCACGCTCGTTGCTGTTCTCGTAGGCGTGCAGCTTAGCGTCGAGGATAAGCTGCTCCAACTCGTTGGCATAGTAGCCTTGGGCGTACCGCTCTGTCTCGCCATCGTTCCACTCGATATAGAGGCTATAGCAGTTGTCCTCTTTCTCGGTGTGCAGTTGCGCACCATAGTCTTTCAACATTAGATTGGCATCTGCCAACATCGTTTTCCAATTTTCTTGTGCCATAGTTCGTATGATTTAGTTGTTGTTATTGTTTATGTCGCTACGCTTATCGGGGGTCGCTTCGCTTGAAATGAAACGTAAAATTATCCGTAAAATTAAATTTAGAATTATCCTGCACAACCTGCAACGAGCATGGTATGCGATAGCTAATTTTACGTTTAATTCTAAAGTTAATTTTACGTTCCATTTCAAGCCGCGAAGCGGCGACCAAAAAAGAAGAGCGCGAAGCGCCCCTCCCTTAGCGTCTTACGCAACCGTGAGCAGCTTGGGGCTCTCGTTGCCATTAGCCACCTCGTCGTACTTGCGCAGGATATAGTTCACGGCTTTCTGTACCTGGTCGATGACAGCCGGCACGAAGTCCTTGTCAGTGCGCAGGGCGCGTCGCCAACTCTCGACATAGGCGATAGTGTTTTCATCGAGCAGCTTGCCGATGCCGAGCATAGAGCAGACACATGCCGACGAGAGTTCAGCCACAAACTCCTCCATGGCATAGTCCTCAGTACCGAAGGCGCCCGTCACCTCACGGTTCACGGCCTTGGCCGTGGAGTGTGCCATCTCGTGCAGAGCGGTGCCATAGAACTGGGCGTCGCCGAGGAAGTTCTTACGCTCGGGCAGATGTATCTCGTCCTTGTTTATGAGGTAGCAACTCTCTCGTCCACCGAAGCGGATAGGACAACGCCAACCGTCAAAGAGTATCATGTGCTCCAACACGTCGTCGCGCACGCCCTCCTCGTAGTCATGCTCCGGTGTCTTGGTCATCTCGGCATAGTCGTCGGGGTAGAGCGTGGCGAAGTTCGTTTGGTCGAGGTTATAGACCAGATAGCTCTCCTGTATGAACCACGTCTTGCCTTCTTGCTTCTCCTCAAAGGTCAGCTCGTCCCATTCCTCGTCGGTCAGCTTGTTGCCGTCGGCATCGTAGTGGACAGGCTTATAGAAGATAATCGGGAACCTGCGCTCCACGTCCATCTCCGGCATCCCGTTGTCGCCGAGGATAACCATGCCGTCGTCGTCGAGTTTCGGAGTGGCGTTAGCCATAAGGCCGTCGTACTTCAATTCTCCGTTCTCGTTCTTCATCTGACTCTTGGTGATGAAGTACGGTGTGTTCCAGCCTCTCACGCTGATAAGCATAGAGAGCCAGAAATAATTGCTCTTACGGTATGGCTTTCCCTTGCGATAGAGGTTGCAGGGCGCACCCACCGTGGCAGCCACCCACGGCTGCTTGTAGTCGTGCTGCTCCATCGAGTTAAGTGCCTCGATGAACAGCTCGGCATACTTGGCCTTCATAGAGTCCGACATGCGCAGACCCTTACGGCCACCCTTGTGATTTCTTTTCGTTGCCATAATAGTTCCTCCAATAATTTATGGTTGGTTATGCTGCTTTAGCTTGTGCTCTCGATTTCTTCTCCAGCTTCACGAACTCCGCCTTGTTGTCCGTGATAAGCCGACGTATCTCCTTGTCACGCTCCGGCACCGCATTGCAGGCGGCACGGCACTGCACGATAGTGTTCGATGCCATGTTGTATTCGATGGTGGCCAAACGCTTGCCGTTGTCGTCCTTGGCAGAGAGGATAAGACTTTCGGGGTGGGTAAAATAATTCCAATAGCCCATGCGGTACACGCAGTGGTGCATGTGCTCGGCTTCTTCCTTGAACTCGTCAACGCTTTGCAGCGGGCGGATAGTAAGGTTCGTGGAAGTCAAGTCGATTGTCAGCATCTTGCCCATGTGCTCGGGATAGTGTTGCGCTGCCTCGGCCTCCAGCTTGGCACGCTTAGCGCACTCCGCATTGTAGAGTATCATCTCTTGCCTCCGTCGCTCTGCCGCCATAGCCTGTAGTCTGGCTTCGGCAATTTCGTCGATACGCCTCTTGCGCTTCAGCAACATGTCATGCAGGGCGTGCAGATTGTCGGGACACACAAACTTAGGATTGTGGATGTCCATGTGCAGGTACGTCAGCAGATAGAGCGTGTCAAGCCACATCGAAGGGTCGTCGATATGATATTTATGTCGGATGCAAATCTTCACGGCCGCCTCCCCACCATGGGGCAGACGGGTTCGGTTACGCACAAGATGGTTGAAGAGCGGTGTCTGAGAAGCAGACAGCATCGTCTCAGCGATAGGATAGGCTATCACACGGATGCAGCTGGTGTTATAGTCGAACTTTTCCATCAGTCCCGGCACGTCCTTGTACTGCCACTGCTTAGTGAGCGATTTAATCTCGTAATCCCACACATAGAGATTCTTCCGCATCATGGAGCCCCAACTCATGCAGTTAGGTGACACCTCCCGGCGAAGTATCAATGGTGAGCACTTGCTGAAGGCGTCATACGCATAGGACATAGGTAGTACAGTACGCTCCCACACCTTGCGCTCTCCCGTAGGAGCATACATGATGCGCTCAATCTCCCACGCATACACCTGCGCTGCCTTGCCATATTGCAGCTTACGCTCCACGCGGACATACCGCACCAACTGAATGTCACGCTTAGCCTCGAAGATAGCAATATCACGAAGCTCGGTATCCACTCGGCGGCGATGTAGCTCCACCGTCTTTTTCTCCGTCCACTTGGCATGGCACTGAGGACATTCGTGCTGGCCGATAGGGTTGATAGAGCAACCGCACTCGGTGCAGAAGTACACCAGCTCGCCACGCAGCACCCTCGAAGCAAGGCCGGGCTTGAACAGTTTGCGATAGAGGCGGTGAGTCTCCGTCTTGCCGGGTTTGTCATGCAGACGCTTGTTGATAGCGGCGCAGCGTCTGCCAAATTCTGTCACTCGTTTCATTTTTTGTCCTCCTGCTTTAAGTCCTCGTCCGTCTCGTCATAGTAGTGTACGGCCATGCCGTAGATTACCTCTGGAGAGCGGAAGATGCCCACGGCAGACTTGCCTTTGCGGTTGGCCTTGGCCACCTTCAGCATCTTGCCGAAGATGTATTCACAGCATCCGTCAATGCTCTTTCCGGGTGCTGCAAGTTTCTCGATGATGTCGGGACGGGAATACAGATACCCCTCAATAGCCTCCTTGAACTCCTTGGGGATGACATAGCTCGCACCGCCCTCGCTCTTTTTGGTATCGGCGTGGGCCTTGGAAGTACGCTTAGACTCGCTCTTAGGCCGAGCCTCTTGTTCACGCTGCTGCTTCAGTTCCTCGGCAGCGGCCTTGATAGCTGATAAATCAATAGCCATAATTGCTTGAAATTTGAAAGTTGTTGAAGTAATATAAGGGGGTCGCTACGCTCGAAATTTTACTTAAAATTTTTACTTAAAATTTTACTTAAAATTTTTCAGCCCACCCTATCACATGGATAGAATGAGCTGCACGATGATGCGGTAGCAAATACCGCGATAGCCAAATTTTTGATTAAATTTTAAGTAAGAATTTTAAGTAAAATTTCAAGCGAAGCGCCCAAAAGATAAGCACGAAGTGTACCCGGTTACGCTGCCTTGATGATAGGCTCTAAATCTTTTATCTTGCAGCCTAACGACTTGGCCAGCGTCTCGAACGCGCGGCGGATGCGTGCTTTCACCTGTGCCTCGGTATAGAGCTTCTCGCCATCGGTAGCGGACGACTTAGAAGCCTTGGCCGTCGCCTTGGCTTTCTCAGCCTCCTGCTTCTTTGCCTCACGCTGAGCCTTGCGCTCCAGATACTCCGCCTTCTGCTCGGCACGCTTAGCGGCCAGGGCCTCGGTGTTCGTCTCAACGATGTCGAGGAGGTCGTCGAAGTCGCAGCCCTCGTTCAGAGCGTTGCACACCTCACGGGCAGCGTCGGTATAGCGTGGGCTAAACAAGAGCACATAGACACGCTTGCCGTCCTTGCGCTCCCATGTGTGGGAGGCATGGATTTCACCTGCACGCTGATAGGCGGGCTCGTCCTCGTCGAGACCCACAATCTTTCCGGCTTCCTTGCCACGCTTGGTGGTGTAGGTCGCAAAGGTGTACTTACCCTTAGCGGTGCGCTTAGTGGCCTTCGGCTTAGGCCCGGCCTTAGGCTCGGCCTTGACAGGCTCTTCCTCGATAGTCTCGCCCTCGTCCTCGTCATCGACAGGCTGCTCACGCACCTTATCCTTGACGATGCGCCCAGTGACCACACGGAGCTTGACTTTCGGGCGTACTGGCACCGGCTCCTCGTCGATAACTTCCTCGGCGTTCTCTTCCTCGACCTCGTCCTCGATGGGTTCGCTCTTAGGCTCGGCCTTTGCCTCGGCCTTTGCCTTTGCCTTGGGCGCCTCCTGCTTAGGCTCGTCGTCAGCCCAGTGCATCTTGCCCTGCTCGACGAGTGAGTTGATAGCTCCTTTCGTCATGGGGAATGTCTGTTTCATGCCCTCGCGCTGGAAGTCTACGACCACGCGGTCGCCGTCAACGCTCTTTATTGTGTACGTGGCAGCACCGCTACCGATAACTAACACTCTGCCTACTTCAAAATTGTTTGCCATAGTTGTAAGAATTAAAAAGTTGAATATGTTGATTGATTGTTATGCGACCTTAGTGTCTAAGTCCTTCATCATGCCCTCGGCCACTACTTCCGTAGGGGTAGAGCCGTCGGGGGTGGCGATGATAGCATAGTGGGCATCGTCACGGGTCAGTGTACGAAAGAGCCATTGAAGGTTTTTCTCGATGGCCTGCTTACGCCACCCTGCGAGATACTTTAGGGCCGTGGACGCTCGTTTGCATGCCACGCGGTTGAAATCGTGGTCGACGGTCTCACCATTCGACAGACGCGACGCGTCACGATAGGTAGGAGCACCATACCAGTGCTCCACGATAAATGTCTGTTTAGCCATGGATTTGATTTAGGGTCGCTACGCTCCAACGGATTAGGAGCGATAGCGACAAATGAAATACTACGCGATGAGTCCTCCGAATGGGCCATCATCGGGGTGTACACTCTGCACGTCTGCGATGATGGCACGTGCCTGACGTGCGCCACCCTCACGTGCGATGTCCTGCAGGGCTGCCTTGGCAGCCTCCGTTTCCTCAGCCGTTAGGCCGAGGTTCATAGCCATGGCAGCAGTGGCAGCTGCGATGGACATACGTTTAACACTTTTGCGAATAAGGTTCTTGCGGAAATCAAACTTGATAATCATAGCGATAAGTTTTTGAAAGTTGATACGATGTTAATAGATATTAGTCGAGGGTGATATTGCACGCATGAGCCACATGCTCCAGGGCGAGGAACACCACCACGCCAACACATACGGTCACGATAGCGTCGGGGAACACCCAGAACCCCGTGAGGTCGAGATAATCAACCATGAAGTTGGCCACCAAAACGGCTGCATAGATAGCCGCGCCAAGATTTGCCGCGATGACCACGACGGCCATAGCTACACGAACGATTTTCTTCATTTTTTGAGAGTTAAGTGTTTGTTTACTCTGTTACTTTGTCTCTTAGGCGACGTTGCTCATGTCGTCGTCGTGGTGCATATCCTTGCGGATAGCACGATGGTCGTCCTCGTCGACGTCGAAAGCACCGACAACGGCGCCCACAACAAAAAGCACCGTGACAGTCACGGCAATGACAGCATTGTCGCTCCAGTCGAGCATGATAGCGGCAACGCCTGCGTTTATGGCCACGATGATGGTCACTAACATACGAAGTATAGTTTTCATAAGCGAATAAGATTTAATCGAAATCGAAAGCGGACTCGATAAAAGTCCGCAACTTAGTCTCACTCCACTTACACCCTAAATCCCGGGCGAAAGCGTATAAGATATTCTTCACCTGCACCTCGGTGTAGGTGCGCTCGTTCCTAAGCTGCTGAAACTTGGGGACGAGCTTTATAACCAGTGCTTTTTCTGCCATAGCGATATTACTCAAGCAAGGGCATTAAGCAACCATGATGCGTTCATAGTCTGTCCTCCGATAGTTTATTTTTTGAATGGATATTTATATAATCCCAGTAAAACGAACCACGAGACAGCGCAGCCTATTACACAGACCAATGGCAAAAAGGCCAGGCACCACGCGCCCTTGATTGATAGCTCGTCCTCTATCCAACGGGTCACCAGCGCACCCACATAGAGCGAGAATGAACACAATACCGTCATCGTTGTATAGAATGATACGACGGATACGATTGATAAAAACTTCTTCATTTTTCTGTCCTCCGAAAATTAAAAAATTCTACTTTTGCAAACACAGGTAACACGGCTACCTGCAAATCTCTTCACCACGATACGACGGGCAACAGTGCCCATCTTTTCGCTTGATGCTTTGTTTTTGGCCTTCTTTGGCTGACGCACCCCCTGCCCATAGAAGAACATCTGTTTGGTGCTCTCTTTGCGCATAGGCTCCGGCATCGTCTCACGGCGCACCGCCCGACGGCTGCCCTCCAGAGAAACGCCATGCTCACCCCGACGGATAGCACGACGCTGCTCTCTCTCACGATAGGCACGCAAACGCTCTCTATTCGCTTTGCGCTGCTCTTTCCATGCAAGGCTTTTTGATAAGCGGATAGCCTCGTTACGCTCTTTCTTTTCCTCACGCTCTACCCACTCCGTGGGCAGGATAGCGCACAGGTCTGATAATGTTGCCATAGTTCGTAATCGTTAAAACATTGGGTCTACAATTTCTCCGTTCTCGTCTACCTCCTCCTCCGAAAGGAAATAATTAGCTCCTACGTAGTCCGTGAGCGAATAGCACCATATAGCAGGCTCGCCTCCTAAATCGTCAGCCTTAAACGTGACGCTCGCACCAAGCACCCCTGCAAGTGCATAGAGCGCAGCCATAGCCTGCTCTTTGGTATCATACATGGCAAGGATAGCCACGTTATAATGCTCCTTGCCGATAGTCTCTTCTCTGTTGAGTGTGAATTTTGTCATAGTCGTAATTTTTTGAAAGTTATACAAAAGTTCCGTGTGGGGAATCGAACTCCATAGCACCTTAACAGTGCCACACCATGCACGGATAGCACACCCCGCCCCGTAGGGGATAGGGTGCATGATAGTATTGCATTAAGCGGCCTTCTTGCTGCTCTTGCGAGCGGACTTTTTAGCCTCCTTTTTTGCGCCCATAGCAACCTCCTGCTTAGGCTGCTCTTCAACGAACATAGTCCATGTGCCATCAGCATCCTTCACGACGTGTGCCCACTGCTCAACCTTTTTGTCGGTAGATACGTTGACATAGCCCTCCTTGATAGCGGCACACGCTTTCTCCGACTTGTCAATCTTTGCGAATGTGTCCTCCACAAAGACGCTCTGCTGCAAACCACGCAGAATGTTGGTCTGATTGACAACGACGGCGTTGTCAAACTTTTTTTTGTCGGTAGCACTCACCACAGGGCAAAGGGTCTGCACTGATACACGGGTGTACTTGCCCTCCACTTTCCGCTGATAGAGCGGATATTCGTAGCCCATGAAGTTCACCATATAGGGCACACCATGTGCCATATACACCTGCCCGTCCTTCATCATGCGCCCGCTCCAAGCCGTGAAGATGTCCTTTGGCTTGTAGCTGTTCTTTGCCACGTGTACACCGAGGGACTGCATGAGTTCCAACGGGCGCACCTTCTCCTTGTCGCTGATAGCCACGTAGCCACCGATGCCAGAGATAGCCTTGCACACCTGATTCCATGACATAGCCTTTGCAGCCATAGACTTAACACCATTGTTGATTGACTTTTTGCTTGTGATAATCATAATCGTAAATTTTGAAGTGAAACATTATTGTTAGCCCCTAACTCAAGGGAATCGAACCCAAGACACCCAAAGGGTGCAACCATTTAGGGATAGTACCTGCCCCCTGCTTATTTCCATAGGTCTGTTTTTCGCTTTCCCTTTTGCACTCCGTGCTTTCCGTGTTTTCTTTTGCAAGAACTTTGCACTTATTAAGGGAGGCAAAATTGCATACAAAAGCAATTAAATGCGATTACCCTTAACGTTACTCGCTGAAACATAGCTATTTATTAAGCGTTTAGCAACTTCTCTAACACGTACTACAGAGACACTTATCCTGCATACACCGGGTTATGGTACCCTCCGGTATATTGCTTTCGGCCGGCGTAAATACGCACCCTAACTAATAAGTAGGTTTACACTCTATTACAAGTGTAACATTGCAGGCAGTCTATCTCCCCCTCCGTGTCGTATGTAAATATGTCAAATATCACTTGTAAACTTGTTGTTTCTTGTTTACGGTTGCAAAGGTATAACGTTTTTTGTTACCCACAAAATGTTTTTTGGGTTTTAACATGAAATTAACATAATCTTTTTTGTTCACCTTATTATATAGGGAATTAAGGGTTGTTAACAGTTGTACTGGCTACTTGCATACGTACATATTTATCGCGCGCGCGTACCTATTAAGCGAAAAAAGTTCATCTCTGGTTATCCACGACACCAACGACACCAACGACACCAACCACACCACGACACCACGACACCTTTGCATATTTGCACCCAACGCCTGAGAGAGAACAGCCCCCCACCGCTTAGCGAGGCGCGGGCAGTTCTTTTCAAAAAAAAAGAATTTGAAACATTTTTTTGCGACATGTTACAAAAAAAGAGGATTGGCAAAAAAACAAAAGGCAATCCGCAAGAAAACTGCGGATTGCCTTTTGTTTCAAAACGAATAGGAAAGTTTAAGTCCTATTCATTGACAGCGACGATTTCGCAAATGGAAACCACCACCTTATTATTTAGAGCTGCTTGAACTGCTGTTGTCAAAAGCGTTTTCGTCAGGCACAACTTCCACATTCTCCAAGAAACCGACTATAGACATAATCTCCACATTGATAATATCGACATCATCTTCACTGATATTACCATAGTTGTTACTTGACGGGCCACCAAAAATCATGCGTTTCTTCGTCTTACTCCAGCCCAACATGCGTTCCATGAGAGCCGTGGCGTTAAGATATTTACCTAACTGGTTGATTGGCTCTATCATGCCTGGATCATAGGTGCGTCCATGCTTATTGGTGTACATCTTGTCAGTACCAAAGTGCAATAGACAACCACGCAACTCATTGGCAAAAACATGGAGTGCATCATTGAGCTTCTGAATATTCTCAACCGTGAAGTAGCGAGGATTGCCGTGCCGGTTCGGGCGATGGCAGAAATCAGAGAGAACTGTAGAGGGGGTACTGCCCATCAACTCCGCAATGCGAGACATCTTTATGCCATGTTCAAGAATAAACTTGTACAATGTGTCTTGAGACACTTTCATTTTTTCCTTATTCATATTGTTGTAGCTTTATTTTTCATTTGCAAATGTACAATATTTTCTTTTCACCTCCAAACAATCTCGCAAAATTTTTTCACTGACCCCCTCATTTTTAACAATTATACAATGTTTTTATTTCACCCTAATTTGTCCTATTAAAATTTATATATCATCCATTAATTCTTTTACTATAATGTCTATTTTCTGAAAAACATAGTTCTGTTTGCTGGAAATCATAGTTGTGAATCTCCTAAGCCACTATTGTGACTTCCCGGGCGCTCCATCGTCGGAATGGTGAAAGAGTGTGAAAGGTATGGGTCAAACTTGTTTTTCAACTCCTAATTCCTCACTGCTCACTCTCCTGCTTTCCCATCACCACCCGACTTCTGAGGTTGCTGTCCTTGGGGTTGTCGAGCTCCACCAGTCCGTCCATGGCGATGAATATTTTCTTCTTCTTCCCTTTTGACTCAATGGCCTTGCGGACCCGGATGCCGCGCTCGCCGGGGAAGAGGGCGAAGGCCTCATGGGTGGGGTCAAAGTGTGACTCAGCCACCTCACGTTTGAGGTTGTTGGCAGGCAGGAACTTCACGATGAGACGTGGCGGCAGCTCCACCATGCGTGTGGTGCCGTCTTTCTCGATACGCTTATAATGGCGTGCAGGACGCTGGCGCACGACGAAGGTCCCGAAGCTCTCCACCGTCACGCAGCGGTAGTTGCCCTCGCAGAGCATATACCGCATCTCGTCGAAGAGGGCAGGGAGCACCACCTGGCAAGTGGCGATGCTGATACCACTGCGTTTAGATACGGCCTGCGCAAGCCTGTATAGGTACTTCTTCGGTTCCATAAGCTAATCAAAAAAAAGAGTTGTTGACGATATTAATAATTGCTAATCGTGTGGGACAAATGGTGTTGCAGCTCCACATACAACATGACAGCATAGCTTGCCATGTCCTTCAACGTGTCCATCAGACTCTCGTCCTTGACTTCCGCCTTGCCATTCTTCACAAGACTCTTCACACGCTCCATCTTATCATTAAGGCGTACAACACCAGCAGTAACACCGAACTCCTCGAAGCTCTTGTGGAACGCGTCACCGTAGTCCTTGTTCTTCTTGGCGTGAAGGTCTCTCATTTCGTTGAGAACGGACTCAAAGGTGTCGGATTCGTTACCTTTTGTTTTGCCATGCGAGTACTCTTTCTCTTTGTTGCTTGCCATCTCATTCAATCCATCAGAGAGCTTGACTTCCTCGTGTGTCTTTTCATAGCCTTTGTAAAGGTTGTCAATCTTTAAATGGGCTGGGGTGATACATAGTCCTGCGCCCAAAGATGGCGCTGATCTAAAGACATCCTTAAAGCCTTTGAAGAACTCATCACGACCGTCAAGAGCCTCCTTGAGGATATTGCTCATGCCTTCCCTGTCAATGCCTTTGTAGTCGTCTTTCTGCACTTCCTCAAAGGTCTTTCTGAAAGTGGCATCCTTGTAGAACTGAAAGGTTTTGCCATTTCTCACAACCCATCCGAACTTAGGAACGACAACATTAAAATTACGCCCCTTAAGGTCTGCGTAGGATATATTAAGGTTGCCGGAACGGTCGTCCAGCGTACGATAGGACTTGGTAGTAGGACTGATAAAATTAGAGACTTCTTTCTGATTGTCCCCCTTCCACTGGATAGCCTCTACTGGCGTTTTTCTCATGTACTTCATAAGCTATTATAATTATTCATGTATGTTGTATTACTCATGTATCTTCTTTCCTTAAACCACCAGTTCGTAATCGTCCGCCCTGATGATGCAGCAGTCGCGCAGCCTTCTGGTTTGGCCGCTTTGCGTGAATTGGACGAGCCGTGAGGGATAGGCTCCTGGACAATGAGGTGGCACGTCAACGCTAAGGGTGACCACTTCCTCACCACGAATACAGTCTCCGTTGGATGCCGCGACATACCACACTCTCCAAGGCATGCGCTCGTGGTTGGCGGTGAATCGCTCGGCAACACGCCGCAGTTCTGATAATGCAAGTTGCTTCATGACATTAATTTTATGTCACAAAGATAAGGCACCACGATAGCGATGGCAAGGGCGTTTATACATAATGTACGAATTAGAATGTTGTCAACGAAAACGCCACTACCCCCAAAAGCTACAACAGGAGTAGTGGCGCGGACGGATATAATCTCGTTTCAACGTCGGTCGAAAACGAGGATAACGATGCAGGTCGTCTTATATCCAATAAAATTAGTGTTACTCGTATGCAAAGGTACGAAGATTCACAAAGACCACAAACTTTGTTTCAACTTTAATTGACCCAAGCCGATATTTAATCTAACGGACAATAGTACATAATATATTGTTAATCAGACTGTTAAGTGGCATAAAGTATTTTGCCGTTTAAGTTGGTGAGTTCCGTTTTGCTTTTTGTATATCGCTGATTTTCAACGGTTTACAAAAAATTTGCGCGGTTTTTAGTATATAGAATATATTTATTATTATTTTTTTGTTTGAAATTTTAGCTTATAATATATATAATATTATATAACTAATTGATAATCAACTTCTTTTCTTATTTTATAACACTATTCCTTTATTGATTGGGGTGCGGGGAATTTTCCATGTATGTACGATAAAAAATAATAGAGAGAGAAAGTTTCGGCAAATATGGCACATTTCGCTAAAGTCGTGAGCAGTCGGTTTGTAATTGCTTGATTTTCAAATGGTTTGAATGGAGAGAACTCGGTTCCATGATTTTGGCTTTCTCCCACAAAGGCAGAGCCGATTTCTCGAAGCATCTCATAACCCACTGATTATCAATGCGTATCAAGCGATAAGCACGTTTAGGTGACAACTTAAAAAGATTTTAGTCCTTAAACGCACAGTCTTATCGAATTTTTTACCTATATTTGCACCAGACAAACAAAAGGCTACAATTAACAACTGATGGGACATATCTGCTGGCTACGTATCACGGATTATATGCGAGGATGGGCTCGCATGGCTCTCGGAAACGGAAAGAGCGTGAAAGGCATTCCTGTGCTTGACATTAAGAGCCTTGACGGGATGGAAGAGGTACGGCTCATGTCTACCGACGATGAGCTGCCTGGAGATGGCGTGCCTGGCAACGTGATGTGTGACACGTGGCACGCGGCACTGACGGCAGGGATAGAGATGGACCCCTGGGGCATGGAACAGGAGTTCGGAATCACCAGCGAGGTTCTTGACCAGTACCTGCCAGTGGAGTGCCCAGATTATGCCGTAGGGCAGGATGGGGCAATACGTCCGTGGGATAACAACACCTGTTTCGGGAAGCAACAGGCCATAGCCATCCTACGGCTCGTCAGAGAGACTTTTTGGGCGTCAGTGGGCAACTATGCGTCTGAATACCGAAAAGTCCATTTTGGCACTAAATACGCGCAAATAGACATGCTCGAAAGCTTTTGCAAGGATTACCACATAGACGACACGTGCATAGAAGCCATGAGGAGAGAATGGCAGAGGAGGAGTAAAAGGAGTGGCTGACCTCTATCCCCTCAGCTTTGCATTACCAGGTTTTTGAATCTCCCTCTCAGTCTTCCTCCTACTTTCCTTTCTCCCTCAGCTCCCATCTTGACACCGATAACGAGATCATCGAAGGCATCGGTGATGTCGGTACGTGTACGTGGGTCACCGGCTACGCCGTCGGCACTCTTGTATTTCTCCAGGCTTTTATCCTTTTGGAAGTTGTTGAGCACGCCAGCGTTGTTGATAGCGGTAAGGAGATACTGGCATCGTCCGCTCTCCTTACAGATGTAAACGCTCGGGGAAGTCTGGAAGGAGAAGATGTCGCAAAACAATTGCCACTTGCGTTCATGACGCCACACGCTGAACTCTCCACGTGTGACTTTCCATCCATAGCTCTCCAGTTCCAAAACCATAACGTTGTCAAAGCGGCTATCTTCAGAGCCTTCTACAGCATAAGCCGTAGCTCCACCTTGCTTGATGGTCTGCGTGTAGTAAAAGATGACCTCCCCTGCCCCACCAGCCGCGCTGTTTCTTCTACGGAGGTACGGACGGTAGTAATTCGTGAACTCTCTCACGAGGCCACGCAACCGCACCTCGCCCTGCACGAAAAACTCTTTCATCACGAGAAGGCTCGGCTTGCCTTGATAGTTGACAGTCTGCCCTACCACCATGCAGCTCATGTCGTGGCCAGCGTCGATGGCGATACGTAATGGCTCGTCATAGCGCAAATCGAGGTCGCACGAGCAATCCTCTCCCGCGCTCTGCATGGCGTCCATGTCAAGTGTCATATATTCAACATCGGTAGGCCACCGTTGCGCGTCGAGGAAACGTCCCTTTGTCTTATGGCTGAACTTGTCGAGGATAAGATCCGTACAGTCGGCACTCTCATAGGTGTTAAGCTCTTCGCTGAACTGGCAGTAGAACCCATCCGAAGCCTTGCCAGGCGGCTGACCGAGTATCTGCAGGCGGAACATCAGGTCTGGCAATTCTCGCTTCATGTCGCGCAGCCACGCCTCGCCACCAAGCATGGCGATGTTCTCAATGCTGCTGAACTGCCAAAAGACTTCAGACTTGGAACGTAAAAGATTGAGTTTGCGCAGGTAGTTGTCGTTACGTGACAAGGCAATGGCGGTCTTCGGGCTATGCTTCTCCAGGTATTTGAGTTCCGCGAGCATCTCGGCAATCTGCGCGTTGACGTCTTTAGTCTCATAGTCTTTTTCTTTCTCCCACTCGCATTGTTTCTGCGTCAGTCCCGCGTCGCTGACCCATAACTGACTGCAATAGTAAGGATTGATTTTAGGGTCTGTACCGTAGCCCCACCGCTTGACTTCTGCCTTGCGTGCCGACAACGGCATGAAATCGCCACGCAGGGTCGGCAATACCTCCTCCTTAACCCTTTGCCACGGGAGGTATTTCGTCTCGTCGCCGATAAGGAAAGCGAGGTTCAGACCGTTCGAGCTTCCCTTGACTGCCATGGAGAGCATCTGCACGACCACGCCATTGCTGAAATGGACACAGTTTTCCCACACTCTCGGCTTGGCAAGAGGTACGTCCCAATGGAGCTTGGCGGGTGCCTGGCCAAGAAAATAAAATCCCTCGAAGCCCAACTGGTTGACAACCTTTAGCGCGTTGGGCATGGTACGGGTATAAAGCTGTTTAGCGCTCGCCCCAACAAAACCACCCATCTGGCGAGGCATGCCGAGGACGCATTTCATCATGTGGCAACCTATATAAGAGGTCTTGCCAAAACCACGCGCGGCGCGTACTTTCGTGTTCCTCGCGCCAAAGTTGTAGACGTCAAGCTGGCCACGATGCATGTAGATTTTATGTACGCCGTCGCCGACAATATCCACCTCGCCACCGTCTTGCCCCTGCTCCTCCATGCCGGGGAGCATACGAGCTTCAAGCTTGTCACTGCTCCTGCCTACGTTCGTCCCTACTCTCGTCATCGTTAATCACTTCACCTGGTTTATCCTTAACCTCGCCGCTACGCGCCTCCATCTTGGCAACTTCATCTTCCACCATCTTGCGCTTGTCGTCCACATAAGCGCCATATTTCGCGGCAATGCGTTTCGTCTCTTCATCGTCATAGTTCTCCTTTGTCTCGTCCACCTCCTTGATGTTCGTGACGACCACGGACGGGAGAAAAGAAACCTTATTGATGTCAGTCTTGTTGTCCTCTGGCTTGTCGAGACCCGCCACTTCAAAGAGACGCTTGCTACCCTTGTCGAGGGCGTTCACGTTGTCAGTCTCCATGCCAATATGCAACATCTTCTCCGCGGCAACCTGCACTTTGGTCTTAGCCTCGTTACGGCTCATCGGGCTTACGGTGTCACGTATAAACTTAAAGAGCAACACGTCTTTGGTCAAAGCGTGGGTCTCGGACGGCGCGTCGGCATAGGCGTGACTGTTCTTGATAATCTGCCGAAGCAATCCTTTATAGTCTACGGAGAACGGGTTGCGCAGCCACTGCCAATACACGTGATCCACTCTCGCCAACCGTCGTTTCTGTTCCGCACGGAGGGAAAGGTCGTCGATTGGCACGCCACTTTGGAAATGGAGCAATGAGCTTTTCATGAGCTCTGCTGATAATGATGATTCGTACATGATAATTTGAAATTTTATATTGAGTGCCGTAAAACCCACAGGTCTTTAGCCTGTGGGATGTAAGGCACTATCCTTGTTGTCTAATATATCCTCTAACTGTATTTGGTTTAGTCTCACCTATTGAGCAGACGAAATATCCGTCTGACCATAAGGTTTTCTCTTTCCAAAAGTATTTTCTCAACATACTGCCATATAAGTGCCACGCAAAGACTGTACTCTCCTGCTTTAGCTTCCTTACTATTGATGTTACAGATAGTTTTGGCGGATAGCTGATAAGAAAGTGTATGTGGTCTTTGTCGGTTTCCATGATGTCAATATTGAAGTCTGAATTGTCGGCTATTGACTGGAATACGGCTTTGATGTTGTCATCAAACTCACCTTTGAGTATTAGGTAATACTTGTGTCTGTTCTCGTGATTATAATTCTCTTTCATGCCATAAATATACGAAAGATTTTGGTTGTTTACAAAATATTTAGTAGCTTTGTAAGCGGTATGAGAAAGATAAACAGAGCATACAAGTTCAGACTGTACCCTAACAAGGAGCAATCCGAGTTGCTGGCAAGGCACTTCGGATGCGCTCGTTTCGTGTACAATTACTTTCTCAATCAACGCAAAGAGCAATATAGGCTTACAGGCAAGAGCAATAACTATCATGCGCAAGCAAAGACTCTCACTGCCTTGAAGAAGCAGGAAGCGACAGCGTGGCTCAAAGAAGTAAATTCCCAAACCTTGCAGTTTGCTATCCGTAGTCTCGAAGTAGCCTATACCAATTTCTTTCAGAAGCGTGCAAAGTTCCCTAACTTCAAATCCAAGCACTCTAAGAATAGCTTTACCGTTCCACAATTTGCCCATATCGCCGACAATAGGCTTTTTATCCCCAAGTTCAAAGAGGGTATCAAGTGCCGCGTACATCGTGAGATAAAAGGCAAAATCGGTAAGGTAACTATTTCCAAGACGCCAAGTGGCAAGTATTTCGTTTCCGTATTCACGGAAGAGGAATATACTACACCGCTCGCAAAGACCAACAAGTCTATTGGCGTGGATATGGGCTTGAAGGACTTGCTTATCACTTCCGAGGGAGAAACTTTTAAGAATAAACGATATACAAGAAGATACGAGCGCAAACTTGCTAAAGCACAACAGCATCTTTCCCGTAAGAAGAAAGGCAGCAGAGGGTTTGAAAACCAAAGGCTCAAAGTTGCCAGACTTCACGAAAAGATTACCAACAGTCGTGCAGACTATCTGCATAAGTGCTCCATTTCCCTTGTTAGAAGATATGATACCATCTGCATCGAGGATTTGAATGTGAAGGGTATGGAGAGAAACCATCACCTTGCCAAATCCATTACTGACGCAAGCTGGGGCAGCTTCGTTTCCATGCTTACTTATAAGGCAGAATGGAACGGCAAGAAGGTTGTGAAGATAGACAGATACTTCCCCTCCTCGCAGACTTGTAGTGTCTGTGGATATGTCAACAAACAGACTAAAGATTTGTCTGTCCGTGAGTGGGAGTGTCCTGTTTGTCATACTCATCATAACCGTGATGTTAACGCCGCTATCAATATTCTTCGCTTCGGATTAAATCATATATCGGCAGGGGCTGTCGATTACACGGGCGGAGAGGAAGTAAGAGCCAATCTTTTGAAAGGCCGTTCCTCTGCGAAACCCGAAGCCCATGAGTCTTTAGCTCATGGGTAGTTCACGATTATTGTTTTGCGGTTTCGCAAACATGTGCTTTTGTGCAACCGCACGGTCGTGCAACCGCACGGTTGCACGACCATGCGGTTATGCAAATCAATCACCTTCTTGCGATGTCTTCAAGGAGAGAGGTTTCGCTTCTTGCCATCCAGTCTCCTCCACATATCCGTCTTTTTCTTTTAAGTACATGACACGCTGACCATTTAGCCAGTGCCACACGAACCCTTGTTCCAAAAGCATTCTCTCTGCTTCTGGCCAAGGGTCTCCGATGTCAATGGTGGCTCGCAAACCCATGGCGTCTCGAAGTTGGCCTACATCCATGACCTCTACACCGAGGTTGAAATTAGGCCACGGCATCCAGCGACTCACAAATGAGAAGACCATCGTCTCTATGTTGCTTTTTGCGGAGTCAATATCCGTCACATACATTGGTTTCTTGTCATTACTCATGATTTTCCGATTTGATTTTATGTTGCACGGTTGTGCGGTTACACGACTATGCGACTCGAATAAGGCTAAACGTATAAGCCCTTGTCAACGCATAGGTTCAACGGCTCTTCTCTTGTGAACTGTACGAGGACGGCAAACCAGCCGTTTTCCAAAGGTCCAACGGATTGATAAGAAACGTCGGTATCGTCGAGGGCTATACGCGCATAGTCGCCATCCATCTTCCCCTCGTTTATTTCTTTGTCGTGCTTGTCGAGGAGCCACGCCACGAAATTACGGGCATGATGCAATGCCTCTTGCTTTGCCACGGCAGCGTCATTGCCGTCTGCCATCTTGTTTGCTCGGACGAAGAAATAAACTGGATAATTGAACTCTGGCCTGCGGATTGAGCCCCTGTCGCTCTCTATGGTGCTCTCCATCACGACACATGGCGACTGCATGTTACTTATGCCTTTGGCCATCTCAACCACTCCCTTCCACGAGTCGGTGAACATGAACCGTATGTTCCCATTGTTCGGATTATGCAGCATATACATGTACCGTGAACACCAATGCTCTACTATTGAATAGAATGTCATACCTCTTAAACTTTATGTTCTTTATTATGCAACCGCATGGTTGTGCGGTTGGGCGGTTGCTTGATTTGCTACTTGGGGATTCTGATTTTGTAATACGCCGCAGTCTTTTTCATGCTCTCCGAAAGTTCCACGCCGAGCCCTATCAGTTCTTTAGCGTTCTCTTTCCATTGTTTCTTATGTTCAGGCGTGCCGGCAGGTCTTAGATCCCGCAGCCACTTCTGGAGGTATTTAACACGTGCGGCTTTTTCCTCGTCGGTATATTTTTTCGATGGCGCGCGCTTCTTTTTGTGTCTTGTTTGACGTTCACCATCCTGTCCCTTGTCAATACTCGGAGTTCGTGTCTCATCCGCCACCTTGCCGTTCTCGTCAAGGATATGCGCCATGCCTAAATCATCCACGACAACACGCCCGGTGCTCGCCACTTTATCCCATTCTTCATCGAGCTCCCTTCTGAGGTCACCAATTCCCTTGTCAAGTGCCACGGCAGTTTTTGCCCATCGCTCCCTTTCTGTAGCCGTGGCTCCAGCGTCATCCATGAGCAACCGCATGTTTCCGCGAGCAGTTCCAAGGTCTTTCATCATCTGGCCATAATTAGCCGCACGCTTCCGCGTCTCCTCTGGTAACAAATGTGCGTATTGGTCAATATGCTTCGGGCGAGGGACAGCCGCCCCAACCTCAGTGACGACAGCGTTTATTTTTGCGGTTGTGCTGTCTTGCGGTTGCACGACCGTGCGGCTTTGCGGTTGTGCAACCAACGTGGTATCATGCCCTGGTGTTGGCTTTTGCGAACATTGTGTGAGGACATCTATAATACGGTGTATGCTGCGCTTGGCAGCCTTGGTATAAATCATAGTGGGTAGCCACGTGTCGACAATTCCCGCAAAGGGAGTCATTAGGCGCACGCCCTCGTTGAAGGCGTCTTGGGCGTCGGTAGACCAGCCACCGCACACTTGCTCAACGCTCATTATCCTCGCCGACGGTTCATTGGCCTTGGACAAAATGATATTGGCTTCCTGCTTCAGCCACTCCCCTACCCTCTTAGAGAGGTCTTGCTTTTCGCCTTCCGTCATGTTGCTCACTCTTCTAAGCCACTCGTTAGACGCTATCCGGTATATCATATTTATGGTATATAATTGTTTTTTGGGCTAAAGATAATACAGACGTGACAAGTAGACAAGGGCAAGGGCAAGAGTTCTCATTATTAAAAATGTTTAATATTATGCGGTTTTGCGGTCGCACGGTTGTGCGGTTGCAGAATTTTCAATAACTTTGCATCGCTACAACAAAACAAGACCGTTCGATTTTGTGGTTACACAGTCGCACAACCGCATAATTGCAGTAACTTGCGGTCGCACATCTGCGCATATTCATATTTTATATAAAGCTACATTTATGAGTAAGGTAAAATCTACACATCTCCGGCACATAGTTGCCGTGAGCAACAACAAGGGTGGGGCAGGGAAGACCACCACGGTATTGAACCTCGCTGCGGCAATCGCGCGCAAAGGCTACCACGTGCTTGTCATCGACACTGACCCTCAATGTAACCTCTCGCTCTCTGTAGGATGGGACACGACAAGAGAGGGCACGCGAACCAAACCTGGCGAGCCGACTATCTTCAATGCGATATGCCTCGGACAGAACATCCCCGTCTATCGCAATGAGACAGGGTTGTACTATACGCCGTCATCTCCGCGCATGGAAGACGCCGACATCCACTTGAATAGCTCTGAGGTGACAGACCCTGTGCGTGTGTTGAAGATGCTCTTCGCTGAACCTATAGACGACCACACGGGCGAGGGCTTGAAAGAGTGGGAAAGCAGCTTCGACTTCATCTTCATCGACACACAGCCTGCCATGAGCCGAGTCACGGTCAACGTGATATGCGCGGCCACGGGTATCATCATACCAGTTGAACTGGAGCCGTTGGCCGTTGACGGCTATGTCAAGACCATCGGTAAAATCATGAAGATTAAAAAGGTGAGCAATCCATCCCTGCAAATCCACGGTATCCTGCTCACCAAGAAAGACCGACGACTGGTAAGCGCACGGAGTTTCGAGGAACAACTGCGTGAGGAGGGAGACGTTTTCGAGACGACCATCAGCCGTACTAACGATGTGCCCAACTCGCAAGACCGGGACTACGACGAACGGCCCGGTATCTGCCACGACATCTTCAGCTACCAAAAAGGCAGAGGACGTGCCAAGGAAGATTTCACCAACCTTGCCGAAGAGTATATCAAGAAGTGGGGAAAGTAACACAACCGCACGACCATGCAACTGCACGACTGCATAACTGCAATAATATGCAACCACTTAACTACATAACCGCATAGTTGAGCAGTTGGGCAGTTACTAAAACACACGTATGTGCAACTATGTGGTTGCATAGTTGTGTGGTCGCACAGATAAACAACCGCAAAAAACATTTGACATGAACAAGAAAGAAAAACCGCAGCGCAGATCGCTAAACGCAAGAATAGACGCAGAGTTGGCAAGCGCAGAAAACATACCATTGGCAGGAATGACCAGAGAGCCAGCAAAACCTGTGAAAACTCCATCGCAGAGCTCAACTTTGGGGCGGGGTGGGGGAGAGCCTATAGCAACCAAGAAGGCAACGACCATCATGCCCAAGGAGGTGTTCGTGGCACTGCAACGCTATTGCATCAACAAGGACACGCCCAAGCACCGTGCGCTCTATTTCTTCATCCTTGACGGACTGCATGCCGCTGGGGAAATCAATGATGCCGACTATCAACGCTTCCGCGATATGGCCGAGCAGATAACTACGACATACGAAAAGAAGTAAACAATCAAGACAAATGAAACAAGAAAAATTATTTACTATCCTCATGCTCCTCTTCCTGAGCATGATGGCCATCAGCTTCACCGCGTGCAGCAGCAGCGACGACGAAGAGGACGACGGATCGCAACGTTACAAGAATCAAATCATCGGAACATGGTATTGCGACCGCGTTTCGTATGTGTTCGAGTCGGACGGCACCGGATGGTCTAACAGCGACAGCTGGGACGTTATTGCCCACTTCAAGTACACCATCGAGGGGCAAGGCGTGCAGATGCATCAGTTCACCTACGTTAACACCACCACTGGCAGTCTTTGGTACGGTGAGGACCAATCTGCTTCCTACAATCCTGAGCAGAACACCATGCGCATCGAAGGACGTATCTTCACGCGTCAGAAGCCGACACACAAACCGCCCACAGAGGAACCGGTGGACACCGTGGTGACGGAGTAGGGTAGGGCGTACATCACCACACCAGACACTTCAACGGCAAGGAGCCACGCTCCTTGCCGTTTTTTTGTTGTGGCGCTCACATCTATAGCCGACACTTCCGTTTTTGTCGGAAATCTGCCTAAGCAAAGAGAGATCTCCATTTTTGTACGACTTCCGTTTTTGTCGGGAAATCAAGACCTGCGGATTTGTCGGAAAGCTATAAATCTGTCCGCAAAGTTATAAATCTGTCTCCAACGGAAAGTTATAAATCTGTCCTCAAATCCACATTTCCGTTATCAGTCTGATAATTACATAGTTACGTATTTGTCGTGAAAGTTGTGATTTTTCGACCACTTTGATTATCAATGAGTTATAGTTTTCCGACAAAAACGGAACTAAAAAAATCTCTTTATTTATTTTATTTATTACTATACATATTATATATTTATAGGCACGTGTAACTTACTGATAATCAAAGATTAGCCGTGCAGTTCACCGACAAAACCGTAACTTTTTACCGACAAAAGCGGAAGTATTTACCGACAAAACCGTAGCTTTTTACCGACAAAACCGTAGCTTTTTACCGACAAAAGCGGAAGTATTTCCCGACAAAAACGGAGGTCTATTCCGACAAAAACGGAGGTCTATTCCGACAAAAACGGAGGTGGAGACAGATTAACAGCTTTTGAGGACAGATTAACAGCTTTTGAGGACAGATTAACAGCTTTTGAGGACAGATTAATAGCTTTTCGGACAAAAACGGAAGTGGGGACAGATTCATAGCTTTCTACCATTGCAGTACGCCGCATTTCTCCGACAAGAAAGTAACTTGATTATAAAGTTTCAAGTGTTAATATTTTGCAAGTTGCTGAAAATAAACAAGAAAACACTTGTTAGTTTACCGACAAATTAGTAACTTTGCTGTGTAACAACACCAATGAAGCTACAACACGTTGGTGTTCACCACATTAAAAAAGCTACTATTATGGCAAGAAAGACTCGCAAGGCCGAGCAGCTCAAACAAGAGATTGTCAACAGTGTGCCTGTAGAACAGCGTGAGATGATTACGCAGCCTATCACATTCACCTATCTCAATGGGGAAATGACGATGTTACAGACGCGCATACAGACGATGATCATGGAGAAGCTGCAAGAGCGTATCGCCAGTGCTCTTCAGAAGAGAGCAAAGGGTGGATTCACCGGGGAGCTGTTCACGGATGCCGACTTCGCGCCGCTACCGAACGGACACACGAAGTACCTCACGTTTGAGGTGAAATACTCCGAGTTGGGCGTGGAGCCATCACACTATGAGGACATTGACAAAGCAGCTCTCGCCATGCAGTCGATTATCCACTCAAAAGAGTTGACCGACGAACATGGAAAGAAATACGTCGAGTACACGGTGGTTTTTGACAAGGTAACTATCCCCGTCAAGACAAAGGGTAGGGTAGAGCGACGTGACAGCATCAAGTTACGGATGTTGCCGGAAACGGCACACGACCTTTTCAACATCATTCCCTACCACCGCTATCTCAAAGATGCTGTATTCCTCTTTAGAAGTGGCTATTCGGGGCGCATATATCTTCTTATCAATGCCAACAAACGACTCGGCACCTGGAAAATTTCCTATCAGAAACTTCGCAAGATTTTGCTCGCAAGCTATGACAACGACACAAAGCAGCTGTCAGTAGAGAAATACCCGGAGGTCTATGACTTCAAGCGTCGTGTGCTCGACGTGGCCAAAAAGGAAATTGATAAAGCTGCCGACCGTGTGGACTGTACCTTTGACTATGAACTGGAATATCCGCATGGCAAGCGGTGTGGCACTCCCGAAAATATCGTGTTCCGCATCCACATGACCGACTTGGGGAAAAGTATCATGCAGAAAAAACTCGACTGTAAACCGGCTGATGCCGTCGAGATAAAGGAAGAGACAAAGCCGATAAAACAACCAACCGATAAATCTTTGAACGAATGGTAAGAACAACGAAACCCAATTATACCGCCCTCTGGCAGCAGTGCCTTAACTATATCCGTGACCGTTACCCTAAGGGCGAGAAGTACGACCACTGGTTCAACGTCTGGTACGGCGACGTGAAGTTTGAGAGCTATGATGCCGACAAACGTCAGTTGCGTATCAACGTGCCGTCGAAGTATGTGTACGAGTACCTCGAGACGCACCAACTGGAAACGCTCAATGAGGCTCTGCGGGCCACTTTTAAGGAACAGGTGGTGCTGTCCTACCATATAGCTCCGCAAGAGCCGTCATTCGCTGATATGGCTGCTTACCTGCAACGGCAGTCGGGTGGGGTAGGACAGGGTAAAATCCATATCCATATCGACAACGCAAGAGAACGGTTGGAAGATGGTTTGAAATACTATCTGAAGGATAAACCTGTCACATGGCTACCGGGTTATGAGCATATCGTCCGATGGTTGACCGACAACGACAACCGGGGACTGTTGTGTTTCGGCTATTCGGGGGTGGGAAAAACATTGATATGTCAAAAGATTCTTCCGATACTGATAGGCCGGCCCGTTGTCAGTGTCAGGGCAACAGACCTGCACGACCGTCTCGAAGAGCTGAAGCGTGAGCGCATCGTCGTCATCGACGACCTCGGCAAGGAGCCACGCAAACACTATGGCGACACCGACCAGAGTTTCTACGAGTTGTGCGACAATGCCGAGCATACTGGCAACATCCTTATCATCACCACGAACCTCTCCACCAATACCGTTGACGACCCACACTATCCCGACAGCATAAAGAACCGCTATGGTGAAGAAGTTTTTACCCGGCTGAAGGCCATCACTCACACCGCACGTATTGAAGCCGAGAGCCTGCGCGAGTGATATGGGCGCCCAAAGGAAAGGAATTGATGCGACCAGTATCACTCCCACGTCTCTCTATGCTCCCATGCCCACCGTGCGTTTTGCGGTTGTGCGACCGCATAGCTTTGCGGTTATCGTCTCACGCACGAGTTTAGCGCGTGATTCCCTATCCGCGATATTCTCATTGTCATTGAGACAGACGACGCCAGCCATCGGGTCGTTGATGAGTGCAGGGAGGTCGGCGGTGGGCGTGTCCTCGTCGGCGTACTGCATAAGCGGGGCATGGTCGATGTCAAGACCCGCGAAGTGCTGATAGAGCAAGTAGATGTACTGGTTGAACGAATGCTCGGTGCGAACGAGAGGACTCATCCACCGCTCTATCTCCTCGCCATGCCGTTGCCATACCGCCTCGCAAGCAGAGCGGAGGATGGGCGCATAGGAATGGCCCGTCGTCAGCCTGGTGCGCACATAGTGTCTACCAAAAGGTCTGCCAATCATGTTCTGCTGATTCAGACATTTCCGATGAAAGATATTCGGCACATCGGGAAAGAGTTTTTCTTTGAAGTGGACACACGGACGACCGTCAAGAAAGAAGTCGGACGGCTGTAAAGGTGAGAGCGGAAACATGTCATCGTTGGCATAGACAAACCTTTCCGACAGCCCCGGTATGCGACCTAAGAACATCTCGATGCAGGGCGAGGAAAAGCAAGGAAGATACTTCTCCGGAATGAAGTCACGATGAAAGACGATATGCACTTTGTCGTAGCGCGACATCCACGGCTGCACCTGACTCTCACGGGCGAGAAGGATATGGATGGTACGGAGCCACGGCATATACTTCATGCAACAACGAACCAACAACTCTTCCGTTTCCCACGAGCGGAAACGGACGTTGGCGCAAGCGTCATCGCCGTGGTAACGGCGATAATCGCTGAGCCAGTCCGCATCCTGGGGAAACACCATCGGAACTACTAAATCAATATTTTTCTCCATATCTTCCTACATTTTTCTTGCCCGTGTCATAACTATCTATTATTCCACCTTTGCCATAGACATTAAAGACACCCTTGATACCATTGCGGACAGCTTTCTCCATAACCTCGCTGTTACGGTCAAGACTTGCTTGAATGGCCGCAAGCATATCGGTGAATGCAGGTTGTGCTGAGCCAGCAGAGCCTTGTGCGCTCGCGCCATCGGCAAATTCATCGAGGTTACCGTCGGCAAAGTTGCTCATGCCACCGCCACGCTGACGGGTAGCACGCACACGGCCACCATTGTAGAGCGTCTGGATTGCCTGCCATATTCCCGTGTCGTTCATCTGGAGTCGGCGTGTCGTATTGGCGTCGATAATCGCCTCACGGCCACGCTCACCGACAAGGTGGAACTCTGGGCCGTTGGTGAGGTGAGTAGTTGGGTTCGCACCCATATATCGCGCGCGATACGTTTTACCATCGGCGGCATCCACGTTGTATCGCTGCCCAGGGGTAAGCGACGACGGGTTCGTGAACTCATTGACGTTACCCTCGGCATAGGTCAGCATACCCGTGGAGAGACGACCGGCGGAAACGTTAGCACCAGTTGCTTGAGCGATTTGCGATTTACTCTTTGACGCTTGACTTACGGCCAAGGCCATCAAACCGCCCATTAGAGCAGTCACGGCGGCATAAGTTGCTATTGCAGCCGGATATGGCATCTCACCCAACAACTTGCCGAGGATTCCAGGCATCTGCACCGTTTGCTTAGCTTGTTGCTGGAACAAGTCGGTTGTCAGCATTGTTATGGCTGCTTGGCCAGCGGCTTGCACAGCGAACATCTGAAATTTCTGCGAGGTGCTCAAGTTGTTATTACTCATTGCTTGGTAGGCGGTGCCGTAAAGATTGGCGGCTTGTGTCATCTTGGCGAAAGCACTGCGGGTGCCTTCTTCGTTTGCCTTGTTAACGCTTTTAGTGGAAGCAATGATTTTATTGTTATTGGCGATTTGTACCTTGGCAGACCCGTTGGAAGCGGCTATCTGCGCGTCGGCAATTTGTTGGCTCTGTTCGGTGATGTTCTGCACTTGCTCATCTGAGGTGCCCATCGACCACGACTTGCCGTTCCAGCCATCTTGCGTTTCGTCAGGCCATGGAGACTGCCACTGGTCGTCCGGCTCTTTTGCGCTGTTTGCTTGTGTGTTGTCAAAAGGATTCTCATTCACCGGTAACCCCGCACGTTTACGACTGGCGCGTTGCCATGTGGATGGATTATTCTCATCTTGATAAGGGTTTTCCACGTCGTCAGGAGAAACAGGGTTGATAGGGTAGACTATGTTACCCAACGCGTCCACAGCCATGCCCTCAAGATTTCGTTCAAGGTTCGTGAAATCGTTACTCTCCACGGGGCGCGTAGCATACAGGGCTTCGGTGTTGGCAATCAACGCCGAGGTGTTGTTGTCCACGGCTTGGTTTTGCATGGCCGCGTTCATCCAGTCGGTGATTTGTTCGTTTATCTTACTGTTGACGTCGTCCATCACCTTCTTCCACGCGTCAGCCGTGGCGTTCTTCTGTTCAATCTCAAGCTGTCGCTTTAAGGCGTCCTCGCCATCGAGACTCTCATAATGAGACACGGCTTCTTTCGTGCCCGCATGCTCGGTTATTATATAAGTGCCCCCGGCACTGCCCTCACCCGTTAGGCGCATCTTGGCGAGGCTGTTGTAATAGTCGGCCTCGCCCGTCACACTCGCTTCAAACACACTCTTAGCGGAACTGGACAGCAGCGAGCCCCATTCCCTCAAAGACGTATAAAGGCGGTTCTCGCTTTCCTCCGCCTTTGCAGCGAGGTCGGCGCGCTGCTTGGCGAGGTCGGCTTCCTCTTCAGAGAGAGTGAGGTTCAGGCTCATCTTGGCGTGCTTGGCATCAAGACGGAGCTGTTCGGCTTTATCCATTTCACCCTGTTCCTCTTTCAGTTTAGCTTGCCTTTCAAGGTCGTCTATGCGCTGTTGTCCTGTCTTACGCACGAGGGCGTAATAATGATCTTGCATATTCAGCTGAATCTGCATCTGCTTGATGGCGAGACGGTCAGCGACTCGCCCGGAGGCTGGCCCTGCATTGATAAGCGAGTTGGCACGCGAGACGCTGCTTTGCTCCATGCCCAACGCCGAGGACGCTTTCTCATACAGTTGCTTCATGCTTATGTCACCGACGACAGTAGTGTCGTTCCAAGTAATCTCCACCTGTTTTTTTACCTCCGACGCCTCTCTCTTGATAGCGTCTTGAACAGTATCATAAACCGTGCGAAGCTGGGCGAGCAACGCCTCCTTCATGTCCTCGGCATGTTCGTTGTTAAGGATGGCGTCGGCCCAGTCGCCAAAGCCACTCACCCGCATGTTGTTGACAAGCCGCTCCCATGTCATCTGATAAGCATCCTCACTCTGTTGGAGGAGGAACGTGAGTCGAGGGTTGCGCTGTGTGCCATATTCGGCATTAAGGTTCTGCATCTCGTCACTGCCATAACCCTTGCCGGAGAGCAGAATCTTCTCCTTGCGCTTGTCAAGGTCGGTATAGAGCAATCCCATCTTTTCCACGTTTTGCCGCAGATTCTTGACAATGCCGTCAAAAGGCCGTTCCTTGCTGACGATTTCCTCAATGGCGTCGAGCTGCTTTTTCACGGCGGCACGCATCTTCAAGAAATCCTGTTCAACACCCTTGTCGAGGTCGCCATAAATCTTGCGCATAGCTGGAGCACTCTTGCCGCCTACCTGCTTAATCAAGTTCACCGTGGAGCCGATATTCGACTTGATGAACGCCACGCTGTCACCCGTGCGGTCGGCAAGAATCTCATAGATGGTGTCGGCTTCCTGCTGCGTCACCTCCTTGCTGTTCTTAGAGTAGAGCTGTTGCAGTTCAGCGCGCTTCTGACGATACACCTGTTCGTTCTGCAACATCCGTCGCCAACCCTCTTCCTCGGTAATCTCGCCACTGTTCTGCGCGTCCTCAATCTGCGACTTCTGTTCAGTGTAGTAGGCATCGAGCTCGTCCATGTAGTAAGCCATGTCGTCCTTGACGAGCTTACCAATGGACTTCGCCCGCCTGTGCGCCTGCTTCGGGTCCTGCCAGTTGCCAGTGTTGGACAGCGCACGGGAGTGGAGCACCTGCTGGATAGCCAACCGCTGCTTGTCATACCATGCCATCACGCTGTCAGCATCTTTCTTCACTGCTCCTTTCTTGATGGCTGCCATCAAGGCTGGATCCTCACTCAGCACGCTCTCCACATCGGTGTCACCCTGGAGAGCCAGCACGAACTCGTTCATCTGCTTGCGACGGGCAACGAGATCCTTGCCGTTCATCTTCGACCAGTTGGTGGATGCGGCATCGGGGTTAGCACCCCATGGGTTATTCTTGTCGGTGCCGCCACCACCACCGCCGCTGATACCACCTCCGCCGCCAGTACCACTGTCGTTGCCATTCCCGTTTCCTTTTTTACCAAGAGAGTTCGCAAGGTCGCTTTCGGCAATTTGGTTTCCGAAGCTGTCTTGCAATGCCTGTAATGCGTCGTTGGCCTCACGGTTTTTGTTTTGCAGACTTCTCAACTTTGATTTCATTCCCAAAATTTCCATCGACGCAGCAGCCCGTGCTTGTACGCTTACGGGGGCGGCGGTTCCTTGCGAAGTTTGTGGTCTCGCTTGCATAGCACCAGCTGCTTCCTTACTCCGGTCTTCAATGGCTTTCTCTTGCTTGGTAATTTCTACCGTTGTATGAGCTACCTCTTTACCCAAAGACCGCATTTCTTCTTTAGCTCCCTCAACAAGAGCCTTTTCCTTGAGTTTGTTAATATAGGCAGTTAATAACGCCGTATTTCGCTTATAGGCGTTCCCCTCTCCATTCACGGTAGCAATATAGTTAGGTACGGCTTTCTGTATCTCAAGGATAGCCGCCTTCCTTTCTTTCACCGACCTTGTGTTGTCATTAACGATTTTTCTCAGATGCTCCAATCGGCCACTTTCTTCCGCCGCTTTTACTTCTGCTTGGTCTTGGACTTTATTTAGCTCTTTCTGAGCTCTTGTCATCGAAGCAAGTTGCCTAACATACTTTATCGCAGTCATCGTCAGTAATACGACAGCCATTGCTACAGCTGCGATTACATTCGCCTTTTGCGCTGTGTTCAGCCTACGCCATGCAGTTGTAAATAGATTCGTCTTAGCTGCTGCGGTAGCATTAGCATTTCCGAGCGCAACGGTTGAAGTAGTCACGAAGGCTTTAGCTGTGGCATCAGCGGTTGACGCAGCAGTAGAGGCTTTCGTAGTAAAGATGAGTTTACCCAAATACATGATACCAGAGCCGATAGTTTCAGTCCACTTCGCTTTCAGCATCGCGAGGTAAACAACCGTATATCGTAAGGCTCTGCCAACAGGCCCATCATCGGTAATGAAATTGACCAATACACGTAAAGCGCTGATAATACCGCCAAAGAACCGCTGAGAGGAATCATTAACGAAAAACTCTTGAAGCTGATTCTTTAAACGCTCCCATCTGGCAGCGGTTGTATCGTTCATCTTGTCATACTCCTGCTGAATGGCAATATTATCGGCATAGGCTTCTTTAGCCGTACCGAGGTTTTTACGCAATTCGCCAACATTCTGGGAAAGACCAGCGAATACAATACCTGCACGAGCACCCTGCTGATCGAGTTCCTTCATAATCTCGCCCATGCCGCCCGCACCTAATAGTTTTTCGATACCGTCTGGATTCAAATTCTGGTCGTGGATATGTTGCAGAATCATCAGAATGACATCCATAGCCTTACCACTATCATATAAATCGCGGATGGTCTTTGGCGTAACTCCAATAGCCTGCGCAATATCAAACGCATGATTCTTGATAGCCGGGATCATTCTGGAGATTGCCGTGGCAGCCATCTCAGTACCCATACCGAGCTCGTCGACGGTAGCACCGAGGGCGGCTACCTGGTCCACGGTGATGCCACTCTGCGCACCCACGGCACCGACACGTTTCACAAAGTCGGTAACAGGCTGGGCGGCGGCAGCAGTGGTGGCACGCAGACGGTCGATGGTAGACGCGATCTTCTCCATGGCCACGGCGGTGGCAGACGAACCTTGCACGGTACCGTCCTCCATCTGCTTGCGAATCTTATTTACTTCTCCCGTGGCCAAAGCCACTTTCATCATTTCCGTAGCACTTTCCTCACCCAACTCGGGCAGAGCAACGTGCAACATATTGGCAGCCTCGGTGAAGCCACGCACATCCTCCTCGGTATTCAAACCGAGCTGACCGGCGGCGGCGGCCATATCCATAAGGTCTTGAATAGGGGTACGTGTGTCGAGTTTGGCAAGATTATCAGACAACCGTCCTACCTGGTCCGCCGTGAATCCTGTTGTCTTTCGCACCTCACCCATCTTGTCGGAGAGGGTCATCGTGTCGCCCATGGTATCACCAATCTTCTGGATAGCCACGGCGGTACCCATGTAGAGTGTGATATAAGTCTTCAAGCGCGACACAGCTTTCTCAAACGCACTCGTGGTGCCCTTGGATTCATTGCCGAGATTCTTCAGCTCCAAGTCGGCAGCACGGATTTTCTCCGCTAACTTGTCATAGGCTTCTTGCTCCTCCTTGGTGGTACGGCTCATGTCGTTCAACGCCTTGCGACCCTGCTCCACCGCCATCTTCAGCTCGTTGAAGGAACGACCCTTGGGAGCGTCGAGAACAGCCTGCATCTCCTTGGTGACACCTCCAACACGTTTTTCTTCGAGGGCGACACCGTCGAGGGCGCGACGGAGTTGCTCGTATCTATGCGAGCCTTTTTCAGTAGTCGCCAATGTTTCTTCCAGTACCTGCTTGGCTTGTTTGAGTTGTTCGGGTGTACCCTTAAATATGTTGGCAGCACCCTGCAATCCCATACGGAAAGCGTCACGCAACGACATCATCGGCCCAGCCACACCTTGTGCAGCCTGTCCCGTTTGTGCCAAATACCCATTGATTTCGCGGATGACATCTGCGTTGGTCTGTTGCGGCAGCGAGTCGCGGTATTTCTTCAATGCCTCGGCTTGCGTGCGTATCTCTTCGGCGGACGCATCGCCCGTACCATTACGGAAGAAGCTAAGCGCCTTACCACCGGCATCCTCCATCATCAGTTTTTGTGCGAGATGTACTTTGTCGAGGTTGGCTTTATATTGTGACAGACTTGACGCTGCTGTCTTGGGATCATCAATCAGTCGCTTCCAATAGCTCTCCTGCGCCTTCAACGCCGATGCCGTGAGACTGCTGCTGTTTTGCAGTTGCGACTCCATAAGTTGATTAGCTTTGGCACGCTCGTCTGCCGCTTTCTTCACAGCTTCACGCTCTCTCACGGCTGACCGCTCAGCTTCGAGGCCATACTGCTTCAAGTGCTGCTCGGCATTGACAATCTGCTGAGCCAATTTCTTTGCAGTAGGGTCTGCGGTGTTATAGGTCTGAATGAGTTGTTTGCCGGCTTCGATGGCCTGGCGTATCTCGCTCTCGCTCAACTGACCGAGGTTGCCACCGAGTTTCTGCACCGCCATCTCATTGGAGAGTTGGCGGCGCTCGGCTTCCTCCTGCTTAACCTTATCGAGGTTGACTTGGTACTGTTTCAGTTCGTTGCTACCCTTGGCGGCACTGTCCACTTGCCCCTGCCAAAACTTCTTCGTCTCGGCCAAAGCAGAATCGGAGAGGGTCGTCAGCTTCTGCATCTGACCCTCAAACTTGACAACGCTGTCCACCTGCGCCCACTCTTGCAGATACTTCTTACCCTGTTCTACAAGACTGTTGTAGTGGTTCCACTCCTTTGAGCCGTGGGCTTGCGCGTCACGCAGTTCCTCCATCGCTTTCACAGCCTGGCGGATTTCAACGTCACCATAGTTTTCGGGCTTTGCCATCACGCGCATACCCCATGATGCCTTGTGGGTCTGCTCTACCTGCGCAATCTTTTCAAGGTTGGCAGCAGCTTGCTTGTATTCATCCGATGTGCGCTCAGCACTCTCCATCTGCGATTGCCAAAACTTCTTGGTCTCGGCAAGGGTGGAATCTGAGAGAGTCATCAGAGTGGTCATGCGGGAGGTCATCGTAGCCTTCAGCTGTTCCTCTTTCAGTTTGGCTTTGTCGGCCTCGATGCCATATTGCTTCAGATATTCCTCGGCATTGAAGATGGCTTTCGATAAACTGGTATAAGCATCGCTGTCAGCCTGTAAGGTCTTTTGATATTCACGGGCAGCGTCGATGGCCTTGCGTATCTCGCCCTCGCCCATACCTTTCAGTGCGGACGTACCACCCATGAGTTTGTTGGCCGAGGCGAGGTTCTGCGCCTGCACCAACTTACGCTGACGCTCTACGATGGCATCGAGGTTGGTCTTGTAAGTGTTGTAAGCCTTACTGCCACGCTCAGCACCATCCATCTGTGCCTGCCAGAACTTACGGGTTTCCTCCAACGCACCGTCGGACAATTTGGAGAGATGGCTCATGCGGTCGTTCATAGCCTGCATCTGTTCGACAGCCATACGGGAACTGCGCTGACCCTCCAGTCCAAACTCCTTGACGTACTTCTCGGCACGCATGATATTATTCACAAGGTCCTTGTAGGCTTGATCGCCCGGCTTCATAGACTGAGCAAGCTGCTTGGCGGCAGCGATGGAGGCTTGCAGCTCTTTCTCCGACAATAGTCCGAGATTTTTCCGTTCCAACTGCTTGGCGCCCTTTTGCAACTGGAGTGTGTTGAGACGCTGCTGTTCATTGGCAAGTGCTTTCAGATTGCGCTCCGCCTCCTTATAGGCCTTACTGCCACGCTTCGAGCCATCGAGCTGCTCCTGCCAAAAGCGTTGTGTCTCGGTGAACGCTCCACGTGAGAGTTTGGTGATATTGCTCATGCGGTCCTGCATGAGTTTATACTTATCGGCAGCCTGTAGTGCGGCATCGGCTTGCTGACGGGCAGCACGGGCACCCTCCACGCCGACGGTCTTTAGATACGACTCGGCATTGACAATCTGCGCGGCCAACGTCTGCGCCCGCTTGCTCGACGTGCCATAGACTTGTATCAGTTCCTTGGCGCTGGCAATGGCTTGGCGGATGTCGCCCTCGCTCTGACGACCGAGGTTGCCACCGAGCACTTTTTGCACACGACGCTCCTGCTCAGCACGAATCTCTTTCATGGCTTGCTTGTTCTCACGCATGATGCTCGTGCTGACCTTTCCCGCGCGGTTGGTCTGCTCCAACTCCGTGTACATCGTGCGCAACGTTTCGCTCGACACGCGCTTGGTGTCAGTGATATGCTTACGCACAAACTCATAGCTGCCACCCATCTTCTTCAGCTCATACTCAAGAGTGGCCACCTGCTCAACCGTCCGCTTATAACCTCTGTCCTTTTCAGACAGGACATTGAGAAGTTCCTTCTGCTGCTGTAACTCCTCGGTAAGTGCCTGGCGAGATACCTTTCCACCCTTGCTTATTGTGTCAAGCACTTTCTGCGTGTCAGTTTGTATGGACGCATAATATTGCTGGGTAGCGTCCATAAGGGCTGTCATTTCCTCTCTGTCTTTCTTGTAGCTCGCTGAAGTACGGTCAAGTCTCGATCTCGTCAGTTTGGCAGCATTATACACTGCCTTCTGAAAAGCTGCGTTCATCGTAGCCAACGAACCATCGTTGAACGCCTTGATGCCTTGATCGAGAACGCGCATACCCTTAGCGAGCTCACCGTAAGCCTTGTTGAACTGACGGGCTTGTTTGGTTGCCGCATCCAAATTATCTCGCAGTTTTTGGATTTGACTCGACGGAAGATTGGCTTCTATTCCATCCTTCAACTTTTTTTGGAGATCCTTGACCTGCTTGTTGCATCTTTCACTCTCTTGACGCATAGACTCTATGGCGGCATTGGCATTTCGCGCGTTTGCCTGAAAGTCAATATGGATAATATCGTATCTCTGTGCCATGATTCGGTGTTTTTATTGTGTTTTATCTATTTGTCTTACCTTGCTCCAATGCCCATTCAACAGCCCGGTTGTAAGCGGCGGAAGCCGACTTATTGCTTCCCATGGCGTAGAGCATGTAGATTGTTCCTGTAAAGGAGAGCCGTCCGCGGACAAAGGCGGTAAATTTACTTGCCTGACTGCGCATCTCGGTGACAACATGCGGACGGCCTTTGCGAGACCTTGAAGGAACCGGTATAGGTCTCCATTTGGGATGGGGAATATCAGGTACAGGGCCATTGTATTTCTCCTTGCCACCGACAGCGAGCTCCAGGAACTTGGCATAGTAAATATAACGTGCCTCGAAAACCTGCGAGTCGCCATTGCTGGCAGCCCATGTCTTCCATGCAAGAGACCGACGGAGTCTGCCTGTGCGATTTTTAATCTGACGATCTACGTTGGCTAAGGTGTTAGAACCTGTGATTTCGTCGAAATGGTTGATCCAGTCTACGATGTGTTGGTCACGCCAATCGAACTTCCACGACAATACCTTCTCCCCATATTTGTCGGTAGCCCAAGAGCGTTCCGTTTGTTCGGATAACAAAGGCATAGCTTGATGTTTTTAAGCGTTGTCTTTTCCTTTGCCGGCCTCGTTCATTTTTGGCTCCTCTTTGTCGTCCGGCAAAGGAGCGTTCATCAGTCGAAGCGTCACTTCCGCAAGACAGTGCTGCCACCGCTTTTTCATGTCGCCACCCTCGCGTTCCACGACATCGAACCGTTTATATAGTTCTGTCTCTAACAAGGCGATGGAGCCGTGGCCATAGGCGGGGACGTCTGGGTTAGAAAGCTGTTGCTCGCAATAGCAAAGGAAACGCAGGGCACGCTGACGAGCCGCATGATATGCTTCACGGATATGCTCTGAGAGGTGCTTGTAGTAAGCCACCCCATTCCTATCTCCGCTTTTCTCCAAGTCTTTGTCTTTTTCTTGTTTTTTCCACTTCTTGGCTTTCTTCTCTAATATGATTTCGAGGATTGCCTGAGCTGCGATTTCCGTATCGTCTGGTTCGGGTGTCATAGGCGCGTCATCTATTCCTTGGATGCGCAAAGGCGTTATGGGGGAAGCCTTCTTGCGTTTGAATATGTTTATTTTCATGATTTCACTGTTTATGCGTTCTCACCGGAGATGGTTTCCACCGTGCCGGTCTTACTGTTATCGAGGGTTGTGAGCGTCTGCTGCTTGATATGCCATTCGGCTTTCGCCCAGTCATTATAGTTTGCTACGGCGTTGAGAAAACGGCAATAGCCACGTTGGTGTATGGATAGCATCTGTTGCTTGAGCAATTGCATCTCACGCAGTGCCGTGCCACCATTCGAGGCCGTCACCATTGGCACTCCCACGAGACGAGGATCCACCTGCAGGGCAAGGAAGATAGGGGAGGTGCTTAACTCTAATTCATCCTTACCGGCTTTCACCGTGTCGGAGGACGTGTCTTTTACATCAACCACCTCGATATTATGGTGCTCCTTGCCATCAGCTCCGAGCCACATGAATTGTCGCATCATTTTGCCGTTGTTCTCCCTGTGCCGCAAGAACTCTTCCACGTTGCTGTCGAGGTTGTCGATGAACTCCTGTTGCTTCTCGGCATTGCCTTTATAGCCTTCGTCGGCAAACACTTGGTCAAGGTAGTCAAGGGAGATGTAGATAATCCTGCCCCACGACGTGTTGTTCTCACGCTGTTTATACTTGTCGTAGAGTATTGTAGCGGAGAAATCAAACGCCTTGCTCGTGAAAACGCTCCACCATGTGCATTGGGGATAATAAGGCTTTTGACCGCTTGGATAGAAGGTAGGGCATACTATCCATGTAGGGCGATCCTTGATGCGTGTCTTGACATTCGACTGCACGAGATAGCGTATTTCGGATAAAAGATGTTGTGGCATGGCACAAGGATACATCTTGAACGAGTTGTCAACAGGCGTGCCGACAACCTCTACTTTCGTGCCAAAGGCACCCTTGGTGCGAAGACTGTCAGAGAAATAGACATTACGGATGTAGCGGTTCCTGTTCATCACTCCCAACCTTGTTGAATGGCACGGCAAGAAACCTATTCGTGTGATACGAGGTTTCTCTGGATAATCCCAACGTCGAGACCGTCCTCGCTGCAACCCCACAGTGGGAAAGTAGATGTTCAGCATCATGTTGTCTGTCATGCACTGCGACAGGTGCAAATCAATGTCATTCTCCTCGATGAATTCCTTTGCCCCGGGAATATGGGTATAGGTGCGCAAGTCCTCGTTTGGCTCATCGGGATTATCACATACTTCGTAGCCGTAGTATGATTTTTCCCAGTCTTGAAGCTCTTGCTTCGCCCTTTGTAATGCCACACTGTCTTTGTGAGTTGGTGCGTTTGACATGATGCTTGACGCGTCAGAGGAACGCTCTTGTTCCTCGAGTTCGTCGATGCGCTGCCGCAGAACATCTCCTGCATCCTTGTATTCTACAAGGTCATTAGGGCCGAGACGGTACATAAGCCTGGCACCTAATCCTCCTGCAAGGTCGGCGAGGTACTGGAGTGGGGCGGCGGTGTAAGGACTTGACATCGCCAAAGGTGGAATTACGGATGGAATATTATCAGCAGCTCCCCATTTGACATAGCCATCGCCCAACGTTTTACCATCTTCATCCGTAGGCTTGACGATAGGGTCGTTGTTAGTATAAAAGCTCCACGCCACGCTTGCCAATGGCCCATTGCTCCAAGAGCCTGCGCCTAACGCGCACGCCATATCTTGTGCTCCAGACCGGGCGGCATCTGCGACAGCAAGACTGATGTTTCTCACGTCGCCATTCTTCAGCAAATCGACGGCGACATAGCCACGTCCATTGAGATCGCGGTTAATACGCTCAAAGTCCTGTTTTGTTTTAGGATGCTGTATCATGATGCCGCCCATGCTTGTAGGGTTTAATCTTGCAGATCCCCTACCCAGATTTGCCATCGACTTTCCGGTACCATTCTTTCTACTCATAATTTTTTTGAGATGTAAATTTACCCGAAAGTTATCTTTTTTTTGTGTTGCCGTCAAGGGCATAAAAGTGATAAAAAACGGCGTGTCCCGACCTCACGGCCAAGCCACGCCCTCTGGTTCAGCCGTCTCCCGACGGCCGTCCCCTCATCTGTTCAATTAACCTATCACAAAAAGAAAACCAAAAACTAAATCAAATACGTTATCCTGAATAATCTCTTTTACCTTTGCCTACCCAATGCCTATCACGTTCATTCTTTCCTCGCTCATTCTTTCCTTTCCTCGCTCTTTCCTTTCCTCTCTTTCCTTTCCTTCACTTCGTCCACAGCGTCAGCCACACGTCCGCGAACCCTGCCACCTCCGCCCAGTAGAGCCTGTGGAAGTACGTCTTGCCCCTGCTCATGTACCACACGTTGTCCAGTATCTTATATGCCTCCGCCACGGCCACATAAGCCGCATACATGGACGCCACGAGCAGCGTAGGCCACCAGCTCACGCTCATGGCCCATCCCCCGCATCCGAGGGCGGCAATCATCGCCCCTCCCTTGTGTACCGGGTACGTGTCCCTGTCGCAGTAGTTTGGAGCCACGCCCACGAACATCAGCCCCGTGCAACCGAGGAAGGCAAGGCATTGCACGCCCTTGCCGGTGTCCAGTATCGCCACCATCATAAGCCACGCCACCGTCACCATGACCGCCGTGAACAGCCATCCCCACCTCCTGCCAAGCTGGTAGTAAGTGTCGCTCACCATTTCGGGCAGTCCGAATTTCCATGCCATAATCACAAGATACGCGGCCAGCACCGCGAACGCTATAATCGAAATCATCATAATCATCAATCTTGTCTATAAAGTCTATCTTAGTCTATAAAAGAGATTCTTCCATCATCCCTCTTCACTCAAAAAATTCTCCACGTGCATCCCACGCCCACCCACACGTCTGGCTTTCTCGTGAACACCCCATACCCGAAGCCACCCGTCAGCCCCACGTTGAAGCGCCTGTTCTTCACTCTCCCCTCTACGCTCTTCGTTACGACCACCGTCTTCTGATACACCTCAATGCTGTCCAGCCTCGGCTCGTAACCGCTCACCCACGCCATGTAAGTGCTGTCCTCGTATCGCTTCTGCGTCCGTGGGACAACAGCCCATACCGTGTCCTTCCGTGCGAACTTACCCGTTTCCTGCGCCTTTGAGCCACCGTCATTGCCCGTATGTCCGTCCATGACCTCAGACAAGCGGCACGGCTCAAAGACCTTTATCTCTGCCTTTGGAACAGTCGGCTCTGTGGGGAGTACCATCGGCACCCGTATCACCCCTGTCACCACGCTATCCGCCGCATGGGGCTCCGTAATTCGCACCGTGTCCCTCACCGTCACCGTGTCCACGGTCACCATTCCCTTGCCGTCGCGCGAATGGTGGTTGCAGTGGTTAGCCAGCCCAGCCCCAAGGCAGAATCCGGCGAACGCCACCGCCGCCATCACCCCGACAATATTGTTTTTCTCTTTCTTGTTCATGTCTATCTTGTCTATAAAAGTTCAGTTTCTCTACACCTCCGATATGCAGCTGTTCGCCTTCTTCAGCCACGCCAAGCGGTCAACCATGCCGTTTGTGCCGCCGTTGATACGCTTGGTGAGAGCAGTGAAAGCGTCTTTGTCCGCGTAGATGTTCAAGTTGTTCCGCCGCCAGAACCACAGCGCCGAGAGTATCGCGTATTTCGGCCGCTCCAGCAGCTCAGGGCGCGCAAGGCACTGTATCCCCGTGTCCGCTTGCAACAGCGTGTAGTTCTTCCTGCCAGTAACCTGCAAATAGCCACGGCCCTTATACCTCACCCCGTCACCGGCATACACGTTCCCAAGGTCTTTTCTGCCCTCATACGCCTTGCCCGACGCTATCTCCTTCGTGTACGTCAGCCCCGCGCTCTCGTGCCCAATCTGCGCCAAGAAGTATCTCAATCTCCTCACCGTGTCGAATCCATATTCCGCCATCAACGGGTTCATGGTTCTCACAATCTCGAATATCTGCCTTTCCTTTCCCTTACCGAAAAGGCTAACCAGTTCACTTGCCAGCATCTTTTCTGTCTCCTATTTTTTTATGTTATCGTTGTTATTGTCATTACCTATCCAGCCCGTCAAGGTTTATCGCCAGCTGCTTCGGGTAGCCTTCCTTAATGTCATACTTCTCAACCTCTTCCACTGTCTTTAGCTCCTGCACCTCCGCCTTGTGCCTCGCCGTAGTGTTGAAGCACTCCAATGCGTACAGCTCGATGGCTGACAGCAGCTTAATAACCGTGTCGCAGGGTATAGTCAGCTTCACGTCGCCCATCCACAGGTCGGTCGTCTCCTGTCCAGCCGCCTTCGTTATCTCCGTCGAGTTCATCAACCCGACCCTCGTTGCCTTATCGAGCCAAAACTCGTTGCCGTTCAGCTTAAACCCGTTCACCTCCGTGGACGTGTCATAAGCCTCTATCTCCCGCGTCTTCGCGTCCTTGGCCTGACGCACCTCGCTCGCGGCGAGTGTGGCCTTCCATTTTTTATAAGCTTCCTCTGCATCCTCTGCGTTGAATTTGTCCGCGCTGGCCATCGTCTCGGCACAAGCGTATGTGTCCGCGTCTATTATCTCGCGCCCAAAACGAGCGTGTACCATGTCGCCTACCGTTTCTACGGGTTTATAACCCTTGACCGGCACTCTTGTCTTGATGAATGTGTACATTGTTTTATGTTTTATTTAATTATACTGAAAAAGCTGGTAATACGCTTAACTTAGCACTCTTGCTACTGAAGTCAGTCGTTTTATTAGTAAAAAACAAGCCGTTAGAAGTAGCGTGCTGTATGCAACTCCAGCATGGCTTGAAGTTGACGTAAAAGTCATCACTGACATCTTTCCCGTATAGCCTTGTCATAATATCTCTCAACAGCGTCATGTTGTCAATGAATGCGTTGACCTGCCCGCCACCCGGCAAAAAACCATGCAACGTTTCTCCGCCTATTACGAGGGCCTGGCCATAAGCCACGTCCGCCGCGTCCGCGGTAACGTTTAGCGTGATGGCATCTTGCCTGATTAGTGTCGTCGCGTCCTGCCCGTTGTAGAAGTAAGCTTTGTCCTGATTATACCCCGAAGAAGGGATACTTGGGAAATTAATCGCTTCCGAACTCCATTTCGTGGTAGTCAAGCCAGCCGCGTTTCGCAAGTCGCTCGTCCTGAAAGCGAACGTGCCCTTGTGTGTGATGAGATTATAGTCCACCCACTTAAATGCGACGACCTCACTGCTATCCTTGCCTGTTGCCATGAACTCGTCTATCGAATATGCCATCCCGTCACTGGTCAAACAAAACAGGCCAGTCGAATACTGATATAAAGCAAATGAAACTTCTCTATACGACAGTTCTGCCGTGTAAGTCATTTGGTTCTTCTTCATATACACCATGTATCCGTCCTCGTCATCAACGGTGATGGTGTACGTCTTGTTAAGAGGCACGTAGATTGTTACCTTGCCTTTACTGTCCGTGAGAAACGAACTCGTATTGCCGTCATAGGTGCATTTCACCTCCTTGTTTGCCCACGCCGTATATTTCCCGTCAGGATACCTTACCACCGTAACCGCGACTTCCTCGGAGCTATCCTTGTCATAGGGCATGTATGTTACGCTTATTTCTCGGCCTGGCAAGGTAGCGGTGAAACCGATAGGCGCGATAGGCTGTGCGTAACCATATTCCGGGAGCTTGACTTCGTAATACTCTCCTCGCTTGGCTATAAAGGTCGCCATGCCCTCTGCGTTGGTCGTAAGCTGCAAGGGCGACTTGGTGTCGTGATTGAAATAAACCTTTATCTTAATGCCCGACACGTCGATACTGTCCACAGCTGTTGCGACCGTGAGCGTCACCACCTCGTCAGTGTCCACCACGTCCACGGAATTTTGTCTTCCATCCCTGTCCGTCACGGTGATTGTAGAGCCTTGCATTGTTATGTTACAATTCTCTGCCCCAGTTGCCGCAGCTGCGCATCTTTTTTCTCGTTCCTGTTCCGCAGCCTGTCTTGCTTCCTCATTGGCCTGTCGTGCTTGCTCGTTTGTTTTTCTCGTCAGCTCGTTAGCCTCACGCTCCACTTCTGTCCTCGCGCGTGTCTTCTCGGCTTCCTGTCTTGCCGCTTCCGCCTCAGTTCTCGCGTTTTCTGCCGTCACCCTTTCGCTCTCTGCCGTCACCCTTGTGTTTTCTGCGTCAACCCTTGCGCTCTCAGCCGTAACACGGACGTTTTCTGTCTCTACGCGAGCGTTCTCGGCGTCAGCCCTCGCGTTCTCGGCCGACTCGCGCACCTGTTCTGCTTGCACTCTTTCCGCTTCATTGCTTGCGCGTGTAAGCTCAGCCGTCACCCTTGCCTCTTCGCTCTTCGCCCTTAGTTCTTCACTTTTTGCTCTTTCCTCTTCACTCGCCTTTATTGCGTCGCTCAGCTCGCTCATCGCCTTATTCTGCGCCTGCGCCTCCTTTACCAGCGCT
>ERZ1034701.25-NODE-25-length-68605-cov-22.651437_pt1 | contig 68605 bp, 77 predicted proteins | sample MGYA00520651_ERZ1034701 | MGnify/ENA primary metagenome ERZ1034701 (study PRJEB33766, sample SAMN09781713) | gut metagenome | biome: gut microbiome | host: Homo sapiens | place: Madagascar | study: EMG produced TPA metagenomics assembly of the PRJNA485056 data set...
GACGGCGCTCAAACGAAGGTGGATTACACCGGGAAGGGAGCGGGGGCCGCTCCCTTCTGAACTCAACTTGAATTAAGGAGACGCATTATGGCAGTTCGTGGAATTAACAAGGTTGTACTCATTGGTCGCCTGGGTAAAGACCCGGAAGTCCGTTACATCCCCAACGGGGGCGCAGTGGCAAACCTGCAACTTGCCACGTCTGAAAGCTGGCGCGACAAACAGACGGGAGAAATTAAGGAACTGACGGAATGGCACCGCGTGGTGCTGTTCGGCAAGCTCGCGGAAGTGGCTGGTGAATATCTGCGCAAGGGCGCGCAGGTCTACATCGAGGGGCAACTCCGCACCCGTAGCTGGGAGGATAACGGTATCACCCGTTACATCACTGAAATCCTTGTTAAAACCACGGGCACCATGCAGATGCTGGGACGTGCCGCAGGTGCTCAGACTCGGCCGGAAGAGGCGCAACAGTTCAGCGGTCAGCCTCAGCCGGAACCACAGCCGGAAACGAAAAAAGGAGGCGCGAAAACGAAAGGCCGTGGACGTAAGGCCGCGCAGCCGGAGCCTCAGCCGCAATCGCCGGAGGGTGACGATTACGGGTTTTCAGACGATATCCCGTTCTGAACGACTGACTGTGACAACCGCCCCGCCTGGTGCGGGGCATCACCGGAGAGATAAGAATGAGCGAATATTTCAGAATACTTCAGGGGCTGCCTGACGGCTCCTTTACCCGCGAACAGGCCGAAGCCGTTGCCGCACAGTACCGGAACGTCTTTATCGAGGATGACCACGGGGAACAGTTTCGCCTGGTTGTCCGTAATAACGGAGCAATGGTCTGGCGCACCTGGAATTTTGAAGACGGTGCCGGGTACTGGATGAACCATGTCATCAGGGATTTCGGGGTTCTTAAGTAAGAGAGGTGCCGGACGGGAACGCGTCCGGCAGACATAACGAAGGTTAACCACCTGTAAAGGAGCATCTTTATGTCAGTTGCAGAGTTTAAGGCAAAAACGGGGCGTAAATCCAGCCGTAAACCGTCAAAAGAGCAGGAGACTGCACTGTCTGCCCTGCTGGCGCAGACGGAGGAAGTGAGCGTGCCGCTGGCCTCACTGATTAAATCGCCGCTGAATGTACGCACGGTGCCGTATTCTGTGGAGTCCGTCAGCGAACTGGCGGAGTCCGTTCAGGGTGTCGGCCTGTTGCAGAATCTGGTTGTTCATGCCCTGCCAGGTGACCGTTACGGTGTCGCCGCAGGCGGTCGCCGACTGGCAGCACTCAACATGCTGGCAGAGCGTGGCATCCTTACGGCTGACTGGCCTGTACGCGTGAAGGTTATTCCGCAGGAACTGGCGACTGCTGCATCAATGACTGAAAACGGTCATCGTCGGGATATGCATCCTGCTGAACAGATTGCCGGATTCCGTGCAATGGCGCAGGAAGGCAAAACACCTGCACAAATCGGTGATTTGCTGGGCTATTCACCCCGCCACGTTCAGCGAATGCTGAAACTGGCAGACCTTGCGCCTGTCATCCTTGATGCGCTGGCAGAAGACCGCATCACCACAGAGCACTGTCAGGCGCTGGCGCTGGAGAACGACACCGCGCGTCAGATGCAGGTGTTTGAGGCCGCCTGTCAGTCAGGATGGGGCGGTAAACCGGATGTGCGGGTTATCCGCAATCTGATTACGGAAAGTGAAGTGGCGGTGGCGGGGAACAGTAAATTCCGCTTCGTGGGGGCTGATGCCTTCTCACCTGACGAACTGCGTACTGATTTGTTCAGCGATGACGGGGACGGTTATGTCGACCGCGTGGCGCTCGATGCCGCCCTGCTGGAAAAACTCCAGGCTGTCGCTGAACACCTTCGGGAAGCCGAAGGCTGGGAATGGTGCGCCGGGCGCATGGAGCCTGTCGGTGAGTGCCGTGAGGATGCCGGAACATACCGCTGTCTGCCGGAGACGGAAGCGGTGCTGACAGAGGCTGAAGAAGAACGCCTGAACGAACTGATGGCACGTTACGACTCGCTGGAAAACCAGTGTGAGGAATCCGACCTGCTGGAAGCAGAAATGAAGCTGATGCGCTGCATGGCGAAGGTCAGGGCGTGGACGCCGGAGATGCGTGCCGGAAGCGGTGTGGTGGTGTCCTGGCGTTATGGAAACGTATGTGTCCAGCGTGGTGTGCAGTTGCGCAGTGGGGATGACGTGGCTGACGACGCTGACCGCACGGAACAGGTGCAGGAGAAAGCAGCAGTGGAGGAAATCAGTCTGCCACTGCTGACGAAAATGTCTTCCGAACGCACGCTGGCAGTCCAGGCGGCACTGATGCAGCAGCCGGACAAATCCCTGGCACTGCTGGCATGGACACTCTGCCTGAATGTGTTTGGCAGCGGAGCGTACAGTAAACCAGCACAAATCAGCCTGGAATGTGAACATTATTCGCTGACCAGCGATGCGCCGTCAGGGAAGGAAGGTGCCGCATTCATGGCGATGATGGCAGAAAAAGCCCGTCTTACAGCACTGCTGCCGGAGGGATGGACACGGGACATGACGACATTCCTGTCACTCAGCCAGGAGGTGCTGTTATCCCTGCTCAGTTTCTGCACCGCGTGCAGCATCCACGGTGTTCAGACCCGCAATTGTGGTCACACGTCACGCAGTCCGCTGGACTCGCTGGAAACGGCTATCGGATTCCACATGCGCGACTGGTGGCAGCCGACGAAAGCGAACTTCTTCGGACACCTGAAAAAGCCGCAGATTATCGACGCCCTGAATGACGCCGGACTGTCCGGTGCCGCACGGGACGCGGAGAAGATGAAGAAAGGCGATGCGGCTGAACATGCAGAGTTCCACATGAAAGACAACCGCTGGGTGCCTGGCTGGATGTGTGCACCACGTCCACAGGCAGAGACGGAAATCACGGAATACCGTGACAACCAGGCTGATGCCGCCTGACCGCCAGTTATAAACCATTTATCACGCCGCCCCGCCGGAGACGGGGCGGCAGCAAGGGAGATACCGTGATGAAACCTGAACTGACCCTGAATGTATTACAGACCATGAGCGCACAGGAATACGAAGATATTCGTGCTGCGGGAAGTGATGTTCGTTGCCGCCTCACACATGCCGTGATGCGGGAGCTGGATGCGCCGGCGAACTGGATGATGAACGGCGAGTACGGCAGCGAGTTCGGCGGCTTTTTCCCCGTCCAGGTGCGTTTCACGCCCGTTCATGAGCGTTTTCATATTGTCGTATGCAGCCCCGGTGAGGCCAGCGCAACCTGGATGGTGATACTGGTCAGTATCAGCGGACGTCCTTTCCGGGTGATTCGCACACAGCCATCGTTCAGCCCTGAAACGGTGAATCACATCCTGCGTCTGGCAGCGAGTCTGGATGAGGCCGGATATTCCACGTCCAGCATCATCAACCTGCTGGTCACGGAAGGTGGTGCTGCATGACTGCCCGTCAGTATGCGCTGGTTCCTCTCAGCGCAGAGCAACAGGCCGCATGGCGGGCGGTGGCGGAGACGGAAAAACGCCGCCATCAGGGGAGCACGCTGGCGGAATATCCGTATGCGGGGGCGTTTTTCCGCTGTCTGAACGGAAGCCGCAGGATTTCGCTGTCTGACCTGCGATTTTTCATGCCATCCCTGACCGCAGAAGAACTGCGCGGCAACCGTCTTCAGTGGCTGTATGCCATCGATGTGCTGATTGAAACACAGGGCGAGGCCTGCCTCCTTCCCCTTCCCGGTGATGCAGCAGAACGCTTGTTCCCGTCGGTACGGTTCCGCGTCAGGGAGCGCAGTCGCCATAAATCCGCGCTGGTCATGCAGAAGTACAGCCGCCAGCAGGCACGGGAGGCAGAGGATAAAGCCCGTGCATACCAGGCGCTGGTTGCTCAGGCTGAAATCGAACTGGCGTTCCATTCGCCGGAAAACGTCGGAAGCTGGCATGCCCGCTGGAGTGACCGGGTGGCAGAGCATGACCTGGAAACCCTGTTCTGGCAGTGGGGTGAGCGTTTTCCGTCACTGGCCAGGATGGAACGCTGGCAGTGGCAGGATATGCCGTTCTGGCAGGTCATCGCAGAGGCTGGTATGGCGGCAAGGGAGGCCGGTCACGCTGTCCGTGAGATGGAGCAGTGGATGGTGCCGAACAAACTCCGGGAGGCGGCGTGATGCAGAACGTCAGACATCCGAAAACACACAGGGAACTGTGTGAACTGGCCTGCCGTTTTCTCCGCAACCACGGTTTTAAGGTGGTGTTCAGTGACCGTTTTCACGCATGGACGTCCTGCGGTGAACATCCTGATGCCCTGGGCTTCCGTAACGGAGCGTCATGTCTCATTGAGGTGAAATGCTCACGGTCTGATTTCCTGGCTGACCGGAAAAAGGTGTTCCGGGCAGAGCCGGAAAAGGGCATGGGAGACTGGCGTTTTTATCTCTGTGAGCCGGGCGTGATTACCGTGGATGATTTACCGGCGGGCTGGGGGTTGTTGTATGCGATTAACGGGCGGGTCAGGAAAGTACATGGCTGGCCCGGAAATCATCAGTGGGTGGTTACGGTTGCGAAACCGTTCAGGGCAAACAAACAGGCTGAATGCGATTATCTGTTCAGTGCACTACGCCGACTGGAAATCCGGGGCGTGACAGAGAACGGTACAGATGCTGACAGGGTGCAGATATGTGGGCTATGATGTGCCCGGCGCTTGAGGCTTTCTGCCTCATGACGTGAAGGTGGTTTGTTACCGTGTTGTGTGGCAGAAGGACAAAAGCCCCGTAGTTAATTTTTCATTAACCCACGAGGCCCCTGCATGCTTAGACAACATCAGGATAGCCTCTTACCGCGCTTTGCGCAAGGAGAAGAAGGCCATGAAACTGCCACGAAGTTCCCTTGTCTGGTGTGTGTTGATCGTGTGTCTCACACTGTTGATGTTCACTTATCTGACACGAAAATCGCTGTGCGAAATTCGTTACAGAGACGGGGACAGGGAGGTGGCGGCTTTCATGGCTTACGAATCCGGTAAGTAGCAACCTGGAGGCGGGCGCATGCCCGCCTTTTCAGGGCTGATGCTGGTCTGACTGCACTGAAGCGCCTTTATGAAGGGACTGCCGGTTTTGTCCATTTTCCGGCAGTCCCTTTTTCCTTACTGACATCGTGCGGGCATGAACAACCAGACTGTCAGGAAGGGCTGTTCCCTCCGGGAACGGGAATGGATGTGCGCCATCGGCGCACGTTCTCTCCTCACCTCTCCATTTCCCTGTGAATGAACCCTGTGCGGGATGTCAAAGGATGTCGCCGGCGGCTCCGCTTTTACCCGGCCATGCGGGGCATGGCCTTGTGGTGTTTCAACTCTGTGGCCGTTGTGTCGTGTGCGGGCAGTGCCGTGCCTCCATCTTAGCCGGGCTGGCGGGGATGCAAGGGTAAAATGAACGCGGCGGTCACCCGGTCCCTCCTTCCCGTCTGCCGTGATTTTCCGGCCGGCCGTCCGCGAAAACGCGTCCGTCCCCTTCAACTCCCGCCAGCCGTGTGCGTCAGGCTGCGGCTTCCCTTGCGCCCCTGCATCCCCGCCTTGTCGCCCGGCTTTTATGGAGGCACGGCACCGCCCGGTGTCGCAGAACATGTGACTATGGAGGATTCAGGAATGTCTGTTGTTGCCCCTGCTGTATACGTTGGAACCTGGCGAAAGTATAACGGTGGCAGTATTGCCGGTCGCTGGTTTGACCTGACTTCATTTGATGATGAACGTGGCTTTTTTGAGGCCTGCCGCGAACTGCATCAGGATGAGGCCGATCCGGAGTTGATGTTTCAGGATTATGAAGGATTCCCCGGGAATATGGCCTCAGAATGCCATATCAACTGGGCTTATGTTGAAGGCTTCCGCCAGGCACGGGATGAAGGCTGCGAAGAGGCTTATCGTCTCTGGGTGGATGATACCGGAGAGACGGATTTTGACCGCTTCCGCGATGCCTGGTTGGGAACAGCTGACAGTGAAGAGGCGTTTGCCATTGAGTTTGTGAATGATTCCGGGATGCTGGCGGGGATCCCCGATGAGATTGCGCGATATTTTGATTATGAAGCGTATGCACGGGATTTGTTTCTGGACAGCCTGACCTTTATTGATGGCCATGTGTTCTGCCGGTGAGAGTTGCCCCCGTTCCGGCGGGGGCCTGCCTGTCAGTCCGCGCGAAAAACCCCTGGCAGGCTGGCGCCTGCCGGAAGGGAAGCGGGCCACGCTGGCGCGTCGCCCGTTACCCTTCCGGTTGGTGACTGGCGTTGTTTCTGGTGTTTTTTCAGGAAGTACCGGTTACAGCATTAAAGAACCTTCTTACACATGCGCACCTTCGGCTCCCGGCTGCCTGGCGGCATCCGGTCGTCAGGCCCGACTCCGACAGGCAGCTGCTGGCGCACCCGCCAGTCTCCGCCGAACCCGCTGGCGCGGTTTCGGGCTGTCGCTACGGTCCGATGCGTGAAAACCCCGGCTTGCAGCGACCGTCCCGGTCGCGCCGCCTCTGTCGCGCCGTGGCCTGCGCTCCCGGCATCCCGGCAAAAAGACGCCGGGATGTAAGGCCAACGCCAGATGGCGTTGTTGCGGGGGCCTTCCTCCCCTCTCCCTCCGGTGCCATGCCATATCGTTTCAGCCCCGTCGCCGGGGGCAAAAAACAGCCACAACCGTCTCCGCCAGTCCAGGGGTGAAATGTACATCCCGCAAAACTTTTTGCCCAAAAGCAGGCAAAAACTTTTGCGGTCTGCCCCCGGACAGTCGTTTCCGGCCGTGGCAGTGATGCCCCTCGCGGCGACGGCGCTCAAACGAAGGTGGATTACACCGGGAAGGGAGCGGGGGCCGCTCCCTGTAAACAAATGACGGGACTGAATCTTTAATCAGAGGAGAAACAACATGGGATATATCACATATGTGACTGATCAATGTCCGGGGGAGACCGATATTCTGACCGGAAATGCGTTTTCTGATCTGGAAATTCGTGATTCTGAAGGGCGTCTTCTGCTGAAAGTGCCTGCACCTGAAGCCGGCTGGACACACGAAAGCCTGAACCTTGTTCAGCCGCAGGAAGTGCAGGAGGGGAAAGACGCATTTGATGCTTATCTGAACGGGACGTGGATCGGGTCGACAGAAGTCTGAAACACCGCGCGATGAAATGCAAAAAGCAGGGTTTCCCCTGCTTTTCACGGCGCCGGATTTGAACGCTTCCAGGCAAAAAAATCCGGCATTTGTAACCTGACATGGAGATCAACCATGACATTACCTTCAATCATTACACCAACGGCGGCATATGTAAATATGCGTCAGTCTGAAAATCAGCCGGTTAAACGTCAGCCCCGTTTCAGACGGGGGCAGTTCAGCTTTGCCGATGTGGATCCGGGAATGCGTGCGCTGGGGCACCGGATTGCACGCCGGAATCGCCGGATGCAGCCCGTACACATTCCCGCACTGCGCGGAAGTGAGTGGGCGCACCTGTTACGTGCCCTGGAAAAGAAGCGGGCTTTTAACTGATAACTGACAACGTGAGCCGCCTGTACAACAGGCGGCCACAGGAGGGGAAACAGCATGGCTGACAGTGTATTAACGGCAGAAAACATGTTTACGGCATCCGGTACGGAGGTGATCCCGTCCGTGGCTATTGACCGGATCATCGCACAGCGTAATGAGGGGATCGCCCTGTTTATGCAGGGGATGGCACATCTGGAGAGTGCCCGCCGCCTCCTGCTGGACGCATCGGGCGAGAATTTTCTTTATGGTTTTGAAGATACGGTCACGGCAGCAGTTCGTCGTGGTGACCAGACGGAGGAGACCCGGAAGAACATCAGTCGCCTTGCGGACCGTAAAATCTGGGATCGGCTGATGACGGACACGGGGATGTATACCTTCATGAGTTCCTGCCAGCGTGATGAGTGGAACAGGCAGTTGCAGAGTGAATCATGCCCGGAAATCACCCTGGACAATGTGCTGGCCACGTTCCGTCACCTGAATGCCGGAAAGGTGGATACTTTTGAAAAAGGCGTTATTGACGTTTTTCGGCAGTTATCCTGGGATTACAAAACCAATAATCCCTGCCGCCTGGGAAAAAAGATTATTGTCAGCAATATTCTGTATCGCTGGCGAACCGGGTATGTTTCACTTGATCATTCCGGTATGGCTAAACTGGATGATCTGGCACGCCCTTTCTGGTTGCTGGATGGTCGTAATGTTCCTGATTTTCGTGAATCTGATGGTGCCCGTTTTGGTGATTTTATACGCCGTGAAGACAATATCGGGCAGTTGTACGAAGGGGAATATTTTACGATCCGTCCCTTCCTTAAAGGAACGGTACACATCATGTTCAAGCGTCCGGATCTGGTTGACCGGCTGAATGATATTATTGCGCGCCATTTCCCGGAGGCGCTGCCGCCCCGGGTGTGATGCGGTGGTGGGCAGGTTTCACCTGCCCACCGGTGAAGAATGTCAGCCGGCTCTTCTGGTCAGGGCTTCCGTTGCCAGCTCGATCAGCTTCCCTGTTTCCGCTTTTTTCTCATATCGTTTGTAGGTCCGGAGGCTGATACCGAGTTCTTCCGCCGCACGTTCCTGGTCCCAGCCCATACCCCGCCGCCATAACCTTAACTCAAATCCTGACATCATCATTCCTTCATAAGTGCCATTCTGTCACTTTACGACTTAATTTATCAGCGGATTTAAGTATATCAAAAAGTGTCATTATGGCACTTTGCAAAAGTGATAAGGATTGTCTTCGCAACAGAAAAAAGTCCCCTTTCTGGTGTGCCGACGTCCTGGCCTTCGTGCAGCGGAATGAAGCCGCGATTGTCCGGTTACTGACAGTAAGCGACCGGTTGAGTGGTGAAGGGATGATTGCGATGTGTCACCACGTCAGGGCGTGCCTTCATGGCGGAGTGTTCACATTGTTACCACGATCCGTCAGGGAAGATAACACCATGAGGGAGCCGGAATGGTTATCCGGTTATGTACCGACGTCCCGGTCTCCGTTCACCGGAATGAAGCCGCGATTGTCCGGTTACTGACAATAAGCGCCCGGTTCAGTGGTAAGGGAATGGCTGCAGTGTGTCACCACGTCAGGGCGTGCTTTCATGGCGGAGTGTTCACATTGTTACCACGAACCGTCAGGGAAGATAACACCATGAGGGAGCCGGAATGGTTATCCGGTTATGTGCCGACGTCCTGGTCTCCGTTCAGCAGAATGAAGCCGCCATTGTCCGGTTACTGACAGTAAACGCCCGGTTGAGTGGTAAAGGAATGGCTGCGGTGTGTTACCGCGTCAGGGCGTGCTCTTCTGGCTGATGGTTCACATTGATACTGTACAGTCCGGTGTCACAGATAACACCATGAAACAGTATGGTTTACTACCTGGCGAACTGCATGACATGGTGTTAAGTGAGTAACAGAAAGGAACAGTGATTCACCGTAAGGCTTCAGGAACAGGTCTGCATATCTGATGCAGAAGATGATTTCTTCTGATTTCGTGATGATTTTCTCCTGGTGTTCTGATGCGTAGTAATGATCTCCTTGATTGCACGCTCACTGACCGTTATCTGGCAGGTTTCGAGAGCAGATTTTATGTCCTTAACGGAATAGCCTTTCCGTGTAGCCAGTTCCATGATTTGTGATTTCAGTCCTTCAAGAACATCCTTTCCGGTCAGGCGTGTTTCAGTCAGATCGGGCAACGCCTCAAGCTGCTTTTTTGCCTGTTCTATCTGCTCTTTAGTGTAGAAGTTTCTGGTGGCCATCTGTTTTTCCTCTGAATAGCGAACCGGTCACATTATATCAGGCAGGGTGCGAAGCCTCCAGTCGCCACACAGCCACATGGTGTAATGACAATGAAAATCATGCGAGGCATAATAGGCGAAAACCAGACACCAAAGATGGGACAGGATATGTTTTGTTGAACCGCCATCTTCGATGGCCGTTCAACAAAACCCCTGGTCAGGGCGCAGCCCCGACACCCCAGACAGGAAAGACACGACACAACGATGGTCGATCACCGGAAAAGAGAGTGATGAGCAAGAGTGAAAAAAGAAACCGGACCGAACTGCTTCTGGGGATCCGTTGTCTGCCGGAGGAAAAGGCACTGATTAAAGAAAAGGCCGAACTTTCCGGTATGAGCGTGGGAGAATATCTTCGTCGTTGTGCTCTGGGTCGCCGCATCGCACCGCCCACGGATATCCGCATGATTAACGAACTTTTACGTCTCGGTGGTCTGCAGAAACATCTCTACAAACAGATGCAGTCTCATATGACACCGGAACTGAGTAAGCAGTTTTCGGAGGTGCTTGTTGCGCTGAAGAAAGCGGTTGTTGCCATCCATACCGGTGTTCATCATCAGGAGAAATAAACGGCGTGATTGTGATTGTTCCGGAAAAAAGGCGCGATGGCCGGTCCAGCTTTCTGCAGCTGATCGGCTATCTGGTTTGTCGGGTGGACAAGAAACCCGGTGAATTGCTGTCGCCGGAAAATCCTTATGTTCGTCCGGTTCGGTCACGTGAATCTATCGTGGAGCATCTTGGTCAGTTCATTGAACAGGGGATGGATTTACACCGGAATCAGGTGCTTTCCCTGCACGATGATGGACGTCAGCAGGTGCTGTGTGGTGATGTTCTGTGTGAAACCAACTGTTTTGGTATTGAAACAGCAGCTGCTGAAATGGATGCAGTGGCGACACAGAACCGCCGCTGTCAGGACCCGGTGTATCACGCGATCCTGTCATGGCGTGAAGAAGACAATCCGACAAATGAACAGATTTTTGAGTGCGCCAGGTATGCACTGAATGCGCTGAACATGAGCGATCACCAGTATGTTTTTGCCATTCACAGAGATACGGAACATGTGCATTGCCACATCACCGTGAATCGTATTAACCCGAAAACATACCGTGCAGCAAACCTGTATGAGGATTACTTCAGGTTGCATAAAGCCTGTCGTGAACTGGAGCAGAAATACGGATTCACACCGGATAACGGTTGCTGCCAGAAGGACGAGAACGGGAACTGGATCAGAAAACAGGATGTGTTTAAACCCATTCCCCGTAAGGCACGTCAGATGGAATACCATGCGGATAAGGAGAGCCTGTACAGCTACGCCGTGCGTGAGGCTCGCCCCACTCTCGGGAAGATACTGCACAGCGGGGAAGCTACCTGGGAGGCTCTGCATACAGAACTGATTCGCCTCGGTCTGGAGCTGAAGGAGAAGGGTGAGGGGCTGGCGGTGTATTCCCGTCATGATGATATGGTTACCCCCATCAAGGCCAGCACACTGCATCCTGATTTGACGAAACAGGTGCTGGAGCCTTACCTGGGGAAATTCACGCCGTCACCGGTGGTGGAAAATTACTTTGATGAAAACGATAACTACCTCGGCAGTAATTATCCGCAGGAGTATGTGTATGACGTGCGTGGACATGTGCGGGATATTGGTGCGTCCAGTGCGCGCAGGGAAGAACGGGCAGATGCAAGGGAGGCGCTGAAGGCCCGTTATAATGCATACCGGGCTGGCTGGACACGACCAGAGATGGATCGTGATGAGATTCGGGAACGCTTTTACCATGTGTCCGGGCAGTTCGCCTGGCGACGTGCTCAGGTCCGGGCGGAGATCCGCGATCCGTTACTGCGTAAACTGGCTTATAACGTTCTGGCGCTGGAGAGGCGTCAGGCCATGATAGCCCTGAAGGAGACGCTACGGGAAGAAAGAAAGGCGTTCTATGCCCGTCCGGAAAATCAGCGAATGGGATACTGGCAGTGGGTGGAGCAGCAGGCGCTGAATAACGATGCGGCAGCAATATCCTGTATGCGCGGACGCTTCCATATGCGGAAGAAAATGCAGCAGGAAAACAGCCTCAGTGAAAACGCGATAGTGTGTGCGGTGGCGGATGATACCCGGCCTTATGAGATAGAGGGGTATGAGACGCAGATTACGCGTGACGGGCGTATCCAGTATTGCCAGGGCGGGGAAGTTAAACTACAGGATACCGGTGAGCGGATAGAAATCGCGGATCCTTACAGTCAGGATGGCCAGCATATTGCCGGCGCGATGGTTCTGGCGGAAGTGAAAAGCGGGGAGAGAATGTATTTTGCCGGCGAGCCGCAGTTCGTGGATAAAGCCTGCAGTATTGTGCCGTGGTTTAACGAGGGCAGTGAACAACCGTTGCCGTTAACAGACAGGGCACAGCGGCAGATGGCGGGGTATGATACAACACTGGCCAGCCCGCAGAAGGATGAGCCGGAAATAGCCTGGGAGTCGTTACGCTGGCTGATGGAAGGTGCGCCAAAAGCCCCTGTGCAAGACGATGTGCGGCAACAACAGGGACGTGATTACGTTCATGGCAACGACCATTCGTCCCGTTACAGACAGCATTAAATCCGATAGCTTGACGTGATGTAATATTTGATTCATTATCGAATCAAATATTACATCACGTCAGGGGTGAGAATATGAGAACTACTGTAACGATCGACGATGTTCTGTACGCACAGGCACTGGAAATGGCTGATCCGGGCATGGATAAATCAGATATTTTCCGTGAAGCGGTGAAAACGTTTATTCGTGTGCAGGCTGCGAAACGCCTGGCTTCACTTGGTGGAGCTGCCCCAAATATGGAGATAACACCACGCAGGCGTGGAGATGTGGCAGAATGATATTAGTAGATACGTCTGTGTGGGTTGATCATTTTAAAAATAAAAATGATACATTGATTCAGCTATTGCAGTCAGACTTTGTTCTTATGCACCCCATGATCCTGGCTGAAATTGCATGCGGCACACCGCCAGCGCCCAGACAGCGAACATTGAGTGATTTAGACTTGTTACCGAAAAGTCATCAGGCCACGATTACTGAAGTTCTGGCGTTCATTGAAAATGAAAAACTATTCGGCCTGGGTTGTGGTCTGGTTGATATAACGTTATTAGCGTCAACGAGGATTACTCCCGGGGCTAAAATATGGACGCTGGATAAACGACTGTCACGACTGGCAAAACGCCTGAATGTAGAATATCAACCTGTACATTGAAAAGCTGGCAGGCTAACTGGCCGAATCTTGTCACGTTCTTCGCTTATCCGACAGACGACTCGGTAAAAAAAGTGGTGTGGCTGGCAATCCAGTCAGCGTCCCAGAAATGGGCGATGCTGTTGAAGGACTGGTGTATGGCAATGACCCGCTTTATTATCGAGTTCGGTGACCGCCTGGACGGTCACTTCTGAGAAAAGGCATTTACACAGAATCCTAAATAGGCTCTTATCCCTAAACCACCTCCTCAGGAGGTGGTTTCACTTATCATCCTTTTGGAGGGAATGGATCTTTCCCGTGGGAGTCTTTATCCCTGATTTGTCCATTTGGTCGATGAATAATCAGTTCACTTCCCTGATTTTGGGCGATTAAACGCGCCGCATCTATTGCTTCCTGTTGTGTGCGATGAGTAGACGTTACTCGTTCATTACCCTCTCCACGTACAGCCCACTCACCATTGTGCGGTACAACATGTTGATTCTTTCCCATGAGGTTTCCTGATCGTTTTCGACACCATGTGGTGCCATATCAAATAATAAACACTATATATTGCGTTTCGTTTGTGATGAGTCACATTTTCTACTTTCAACAAAAATATAGTGGCAGATAGTGGCTATGATGCGACACTGACCATCCCGTAGAAGGATTAGTCGGAAATTGCCAGGGAATCGTTATGTTGGCTGATAGAAGGTGAGCCAAAACCCCTACGCAGGGCGATGTGCAGCAACAACAACACTCATGACGACAGTTCTTCGCCCTGTTACAGACGGCATTAAGTTAAAGCCATTCGGGCAAATACTGTTTCCTGTTTGTCCGGATGCGTAAAGGTAAAAACGGAGGGATAAGAGTTATTTACTACTGGCAGGAACCCCGGGACAGAATCTGGCTCGTTACTGTCTATCCCAAGAATTAAAAATGGAAACACAAAAAATTTCGATGACTATAATTAATTAAGTTTGATCGCGAGTCCTGCTTCAGAAAGCTTAAAACCGTAAGTTGTATTCAGAGAGATTAATTTATTGTAAAATAATTTAACTGACAGTTTGTATAGTAGAAAGGACGTGCATTTATATGAAAGATAAAGAAATTTTTATTTCTGTCGATATTGAATCATCGGGGCCAATTCCTGGAGAGTATAGCCTTCTATCAATAGGAGCCTGTCTGCTTTCCGATCCAGAGAAATCGTTTTATACAGAATTAAGACCTGACAGCCAAAAGTATGATCCAGACGCTGTAGCCATTACGGGGCTTGATCTGGCATATCTTTCTCTGTTTGGCCTACCTCCATTCGAAGCGATGACGCAATTCAATTCATGGATCAATTCAGTGTCCAAACCAAAGCAGCGAACTATTTTTGTTGGTTTTAATGCTTCATTTGATTGGTCATTCATCAATTATTATTTCCATAAATACTTAGGTTTTAACCCATTTGGATATACTGCAATTGATATAAAATCATACTATATGGGACTTAATAAGTGCTCTTGGGAGGAAACAAAATCATCCAAAATAGTTGAAAAATTATGTCCCCATCGCCGAAACAATCACAATGCACTAGAGGATTCTAAATTTCAAGCAGAATTGTTTTCATTAATGCTTACTACCGATTGATTTATTATAAAATAACCACCGCATAATGCCTCCTCCCATCAACGGAAATATGATCTATAGCTCTGATTTACTAATTGTTTATAAATCTTATGAGCTATTAAAATTTATGGGTCACAACATAATGTGTTAACCCATAGATGTGCAGAGATAAAACGGTTAATGACTACTGTTCTTCGCTTCGTGTAATGAATCCACTATTTTCATGCCCATGAGAAAGTGCATAAATTCCCCATGGGTAAGGATTCTTATTGGTTTGTTCATACTGATAAACAATAAGTTCTGACATATTTCGGCTATCATATCGTCGCCCCAAATTCAATACTACGCTACTCTGCGCTGCCAGTATTAAGTGGATAGTCTTGATACCCATATCTGAAAGCGATTTAATCTTCTCTGCAAACTGAATTGAAAGGCGACGTTGTTTTACCAATGACCAATGATTGTCAAACGCGATGGTTTTCAGTGTCAGATGTTCAATGCCTAGTCCTTTAAAACACTCACCAACTTGTAGTATTTTTACCCTGTAAGAACATGAAACAACAAGTACGACTTCGTCTAATTCTCCGGTACGAATTGTTTCACTAATGAAACTCTCGCCATCGTCGATGTGCGTCTCTGAGATATGCACCCAGCGTTCGTTCTCACGATCCCAATCAAACACACCCACATCACTTTTATCATCGAGTACATTACCGATAAAAAAGGTAAAAGGTACGGGTAAAAAACCACCGTAGACAACCTGTGTAGTGTCGGCACTCCCTTTGGCAAGGAGTTGTGCCAGATTGTCTTTAGTGGGCAATATTTTTCTCATGAAAGTCAGTTCGGGCTCAAAGACATATCCATCTCTGAATTGCTGAGTTATATCAATCTCAACTGGATAGATAGTACCTTTCAGTATGGATGTGACCTTCTTATCCAACCCTGTTTCAGATGTCGTTCGTAGCCCATTTCCTGCCACTAGGACAATACGCTTACGTGAGTTCTGTTTAAATGCCTGGAACTCATGTAGGGCCATCAGTATACCCCCCATGACTATAAGCATAATAGCAACGATAGGTACCAGGTAATCATTGATGACATTCCCGTCGTTTGTACCTACTGTGAGTGAACCCCAGCTAAAATTGCCGGTAACAGCAAAGTTGAGTGCTTTTTGCCCTCCCAGGATGGTTGCTCCTACAGTCATTAACACAATAGCTGGTTTTTTTTGGCGTGTTAGGTAATCCAATACTTTAGAAAATTGATGCTTCCAGTAATTGCTCATATATATTCCTGTCATCCTAGTTCATCATTAGCAAAAGATATTTGATTTTGTCAGCCAGGGATTTGGGGCTGGATGATACAGGTATAAAGCAGATTAATCTTCATAGTAGATACCTGCATCATCTTCATTTGGGTGCGCTCCGCCACCTTCCCATTTTCCAGAAAATAGCCACTGTTCAAAATAAAACAACCATAATGATGCCCACGGGAGGATGGTGTCGGATAACTGGAATTGAGGGACCCATTCTGCATACTTTGCAGGATGCCTTTGTTTTGGCAAAAAAAGACACAGTTGTATTTTTTTTGATTCTGGGGTGGTCGCGTATGTGTGAGGTATTTTCTGGCTCTGAGCCAATTCTTTAAGATTTGGATATATTACATAGCAATCAGGAGTCTCTGGAGGCGCGTATTCAATCCGGACAAGATACGACCGACTGTACGGACTTGGCGAAAGTTGTCCCTCCCAGACCAGTTTTTTATTATTTCCAGTTAAGTAACATCGCGAGTTAGGAAAACGGGCTCGAAGCCCGTGATACTGTTCTGCAAGCGTAAGGCGCCTGTTAGGCAAAAAGACATTCATGGTTAATAGTCCCCAAAAAATGTATTTTTTTTCACTGGGGCAGAAGAAAGGGCATTCCCACCGTAAAATGTATTTCCGGGCACTGTTCGTGCCATTGCGGGCACATTTGCTGCACCTGTGGTAAGTGCTCCTGTGAGGGCTAAAATATGCAAATCATTGTTATCACGTGCCGCGTTAAAACCTCCAATCATAGCTTCACGAACCGCTTTGACAGGTCTTTCACCGAAGTATTTGCTGAGATTATTAAGAAGTTGATCTTCTCCAACAGATGATGCAATTTCGATGATGTTATCAGTGACAGTTTTATGCCATAACTCAAAATTTTTCCTGAGTTTTTCGCCTTTTCTGGACTTTTCAATGTTCCATTTCTCAGCAAAGTTCTCTTCTGGCATGCTCGGATTAGGCACAAAATACAGACCGGAATTGTATCTGATGTAGCCAGGCATCAGTTCAAGAACATCCAGTAGTACATCAAAGTCAGTGTAATAAGTCCGGCCTTCATCACAAATTCTGCTGTAGGCATGCGCCGCGAGAGTTGTAATGATGGCAGAGATGGGCTTTAAGTCAACCCGCTCTTTACCACCTTCAGCAGCCCATACATCCCGATGCCGTTTGAATATTTGCACGATGCGATTCAGGAGTTTCTTGCGGGTATGATCGGGTAATGGCCTGACTGCATCTGATTTAACGAAGCTCTCAGACGCAACCGCAAGCTTTATAAATATTGGTTGTTTCTCTGTAATGTTATCAAACCATGTCGCATAGCCTGCTGGGTTGGATTCCTTCCAATCCTGGAGATGCGAATCAGGAACCAGGAGGGGATGGTTGTGCTCTGAATAATTATAACCCCGGTCAACTCCTGGTGTGATGTCCAGATGGTATTCGCCAGCGTACATAATGCGATACCCTCTTGGCAAAGGAGTAAGCATTTCGCTATAGATATTATGACTTGCAAGTCGTGCACGCACGGCTTCAAGAACTTCAGCCCAACCGGATTCAACACTTGCGTTTGGCAAGTAACAAAGTAGATCTACGTCATACTGTTCGTTTCCTTTAGGCTTAACAGTAGTGTTTAATCTAACACTACCTTGAGAATAAATCTTTGCTCCTGCGAGGATAGGATCATCCCCTCCGGCAAGATAAGCTCCCACCGATTCATAGGCTCTTTTGATTAAATTGTACTGTGTTTCTGATAAATCCAGGCTTCCTACTATGCAATCTAGGAAATCCCCCACATACTGCTTTTTCTCTGTACTCACCAGAACTGATACTGAATTGCTCATGAATTTGCCCTCATCTTGGAGTCAATACATGTACGAGAAAACTAAAGTACACCTACATGCTGTGTTTTTTACCTATATGATGGATATCATAATTGTGAAAATTTACGGAACAAGGGGAATTTTTACAATTATTGTAATGTTGGGGATTTGTGTGCTTTTTTCATCAAGATAGCGTTTCCCCTGTATAAATATCACACCCTGATAAAATAGTTCAATCGCTTCTTGTTCCAATAAACAGCTTCTGTACTGTTGTAAATTCTTGTCTGGTGAGTCGTTCCAAGTTTTTAACATATAACCACGAATTTGGTGATATAGACCCTGCTTCACTGGTGCTGACAGTACTTATTGACGCACTGTTTCTGGGGATTGCATCGACAGGTGCAGATAAGTCCGTACAACAGAGCACTAAACTTTCCGATGTGCTCGTTGCTGAAGACGATATAGTTTTTCTTTCCGGGACAGACGCTCCCCTTCAGTAGACTTTTCTCTCTTTTTTCAGAATAAGTGGATAAATAGATGTGTTTTATAGAATAAACATTTTTATTTATTTGCGTTGTTTTTTTGATTTAAGTCTAAAAAAAGCGAAAAGAACAAAAAACAAACACCCATGTAATTTGTTGTATATGGCTGGCATACTCTGATTAATATGCATTCATTATTGGGTGAGGTCGCTTTATCGACGATTTGTGTCAGCCATATTCCAGAAATAGTAAAATTTTCCTGACCGTGGAGTTCAGAAAGAGGAGGTGATAATGTGTTGTCGATGCAGAAAGGGGATGTTCGGAATATATGACTGCCGTGAGTGTTCTGTCGGGAGGAAGTTCTTGCTTGTTTTTCTTGCTGGTTTTTTGTTGGGGGGGCGTTGTTATCTGGGGGTTGCGATGCATATCTGGATTGTGAGGAATGTTATTGTGTATCAGAATAATTTTGCTGTTTATCTATTCATAATGTTTTAAACCGGGGCGAGGCCAATGGAGCTAAAGCGGAAGGTAAAAAATAAATGTCTTTCTGAAAAATAATTGGCAGATAAGGCTGTCCATTAACTATCACTGTTCAATTAAAAAGATAGCATTTTGGGGCTATTGTTCAATGTGTATTAGTATATATGTTATACAATTGCTTCACGAGCGTATGGAACAGAACTGTAACTCACCAATATGGTATTCGAAGAGCCTCTTTAATCATTAATCCACTTATTCATTATTATTTTCTTTTCCTTAATATAAAACAGGACGAATCCGTCAGAGCAGATTCGTCCTGTAAGGTGATTAACTACGGTTTATGTCTGTGACAGATTAACGGCAGGCGTAATAACCACGGATGCCCGTCAACAGACCTTCCTTACCGCCGGGGAAGAGATACGCAATGGTACTTTTCACGCCATTACCACTGACAACGGTTGTACTGGAGTACAGCCAGTTATTTTTCAGGTTGGTCCAGCCTTCGTAGGTTTCCAGTTCGCCCCATTCACTGATAACGCCCTGAAGGGCACCGGATGAAGCCACCTGTGCGCCCAGCTGGCGGCAGGAGTAAATCGCTGTTCCGTCGTAATCGCTGTTGAGCCATTCGTATTTTGTCGCACTCTGCGCAAACCAGTTGCTGCCCATGTTCAGGGTCACAGTCTGTCCGTCTGCATCCGTACCTGTCAGGGTGACGCCTGCGGGATTGCTTTTCACGGTCATGACATTACCACTGATGCTTACGACCGGTGAGGATGCGGTCCAGGTGACTGTGCCGGCGGCATTCTCCGTATCGATGCGGAATTTCGCGCCCGGCCAGGTGCTGTTGGGAACACGTTTGCCAAAGTTTTTGCCGTCTGCGCCAGTGGCATCGATGCCGGTGATGCTGCTAACCGTCAGGGCTGGGATGACCGTGATGACGGGGGCTGTGTACTGCTGACCATACGCGTCAGCGGTAATGGTGGCCGTTCCGGGCATGGTACTTTCCCATGTCGTGGTGGCACGGCCCTGTGCATCTGTGGTGCCCTGTGTCTGCCAGAGGTTGCCACTGTCAGCATGCCAGTCCACGCGCTCGCCACTGACCGGATTGCCTGCGGCATCCGTCAGCGTCAGGGTAACCGTCTGCCTGCTTCCCGGATAAACACGCTCTTTTTCAACCGTGATGGCCCCACGGACGGTACGGGTGAAGGTGACAGACTGTGCGCTGATTTGTTTACCGTCCACGGTGGCATTAACCACGGCCTGTCCGGCCTGCGTGCTGGTCAGCGTTACCGTGGCTTCGCCCTGTGCACTGGTTGTGCCCTGCAGGGGCGAAAGTGTACCCAGGTCGGTGCTCCACTGCACGGCCTTATCCTTCACTGGCTGACCTGCCGCGTCACGCACGTTCAGGGTGTACGTGATGACGTCGTTTCCATCAGCCACAGCGGTGGTCCTGCCGGCCTGCAGGGTGAGATACAACTGCTGTGTGAAGCTGACGCGGGGAGCGCTTACTGTGGTGGTCGTACCGTTCAGGGAAAGCGATACCTGTGCATTACCGGCCTGTGTACTGGTCAGGGTGGCAGATGCGGCACCTGCAGCATTTGTCACCGCATCCTGCTGAGTGAACTGTCCGTTGTCCGTGTGCCAGGTGACAGCCTGTCCGGCGACCGGAATGCCGGCGGCATCCCGGATGACAGCGGTCAGAATAATGCTGTCCTGGCCGTCGGCAATGGCGGAGGTTTTGTTCACCACAATGGCGGAATCCAGGCGGTTTTCAAACGTCACCGGGGCGGCACTGATAGTGGTGCTGTCCACGGAGGCATTCACCACAGCCTGTCCGGCACGGGTGCTGGTCAGTTGCACAGACAGCTGGCCGTTCTGGTCGGAGGTGCCCTGTGTCCGGCTCAGTTGCCCGGCTGTGGTGGTGAATGTGACGTTTTTCCCTGAAAGGGGCTTACCGTCAGTGGTTCTGAGTGTCAGGGTGTAGCTGACCGCCTCCTGACCATTGGCCAGTGCCTGAGTACGGTCAGCCAGCAGTTCTCCCTGCATGGCGGCAACAAAATTTACATCAGCTGCCTTTGCCGTCTGGTTACGGGTGGTGGCCGCAACCCGGATAATACCGGTGGTCTGACTGGTCAGGGTGGCTGTGGCCACACCGTCAGCGTTCGTGGTGTTCTCACCATTCAGCGTGCCGCCGTTATGCTCCCAGCGTACAGCCTGTCCGCTGACCGGCTTTCCGTCACTGCCCGTGACGGTCAGGGTGTAGCGCACACTGTCCACACCGTCTGCGGTTGCCGTGGTTTTATCCGTACTGACTGCCAGTTGCTGCTGTACAGCCGGGGAGACCAGAATACGGGTACGGGCAATATCAGAGAGGTTGCCACGGGTATCCCGCGCCCTGCCGGAGAGCGTGACACTCTGACGGTCGGATGACCAGGCGGGTAACTGCAGTGTAATCTGGTTGCCGGTGTTGCTGATAATCTTCCCGCCGGCCTGACGCAGTTCTGCATCGTCAAGTTCGATACGGGACAGCCCGTATTTTGCATTCACCTGTGGCGTCAGGGTGACGGTCGTCAGTTCTGCACCATACACATCCGGCGGCAGCTGCAGGGTAATCAGCGTCTGTTTGCGGTATTCCAGCACCACATCATTGTTACGGTTCACCAGTTCAAGGCGGTTAGCGGCCAGTGAACGTTGTGCGCCCACCCGGCTGCTGTCCAGCTGATGCGCCAGCGGTTCACCGATACGGTATGTCAGGCCGAGGTTCAGACGAGTGTCGTCAGCCCCGTTTTTGCCCCGGCGGTAATCGACGCCGGTGGTCAGCAGCGGAAACGGCGTCCAGGTGACACCGGCAGTGATGGCGTGAGGATTTCTCTGGCGTTCAGACTCACCGAACAGCGCCACTTCATTCCCGTAATACTGCTCGTAAACAAGCTTACCGCCCAGCTGCGGGTACGCAGGCAGCCAGCCTTCGGCACGAATATCCCAGCCGTCAGCCGGACGTTCGTCATAATCGGTAACGGTCGGGGACTGCCGCCAGTCAGACAGGCGCTTGTACCCGTTGGCGGATACTTTCAGGTAATCACGCCAGGCTTCCACGCCAATTCCGTAGCGGCGGTTGGTGTTGCGCCAGTCCACGTCGTAAAACACATTGTACCCCAGCATCCAGCCGTTATCCGTGAAGTAACGGTGGCCCAGACCGGCATTGGTGGTGAATCGCCCGTCGTTATCCCGCATCCCGAGCTGGGTGAACAGCACGTTCTTCGGGGTGTTGTAAAACGGCAGCAGCACATCGAGCGACGAGCCTTTCAGGGAGAAGTCACTGCCCACGCTCAGCTGCGTTTTCGCCGTACCAGACTGATTCAGCCACTGTGTGACCGCATCTGCTGCCTGCCCGGAAGCCTGGCTGGTCAGAATCTGGCGGGCGGCGTCACCACTGTTGCTGCCCTGCAATACACGTCCGGCCTCCATAGCCGTCTGTGCCACAGACTGCTCGTCAGCCTGAAAGACGCCGGCAAATGCCGGGGAAATTTGCGCAAAGAACTGGACGGCCACCATTGAGTAGCCAATCGTTTTTCTCATGGGTTTTAGTCTCCGTTTTATATCAACAGAAGATGAATGGATTAACTGAGGGGAGAGAGGTAAGTGTCAGAAAGCGGACAGACTGCATGAACGGCAGCCCGGCCTCTGTCAGTAGGGCAGTGTCCAGTCCTGCCCCTGTTCCCAGCGGGACTGCCAGTGTTTCAGATACGTTTTCGCAATATCAGGCGCGTTCCTGATTACGATGGCGTTCTCTGAATTTGCGCGACTGGCGGCACGGCTGAAGTTGAAGCTGCCGGTTTCCACATTTGCCCGGTCAGTGATGATGACTTTGTCATGCAGTATTTTGTAACTGCTCACGGTTCTGACCGGGATGCCGGCAAGCACCAGTGTGTTGATGGCCGCCCGACTGTATTTGTTGTTGTTACTTTCAGCATCGAGAACAACCCGGACATCCACGCCCCGCTTTCTGGCGTTAACCAGCGCACGGGCAATGTCCGGCGAGGTGAATGTGTAGCCCATCAGTCGGATTTCCTGTCCGGCGTCACTGATGGTGTGCATGATCAACTGCTGTGCGGAGCCTTCCGGCGAAAAGCCCGCCAGAATATCCGGTGTTGCACAGGCCGGCTGAATAAAGAGTGTGGCCATCATGGTGGTGATAGCCAGAGTGTGTCTGAGTTTCACTGTGGATCTGTTCCTTTATTGGTGTTTACAGGAGAAGGGAATGCCGTGCTGTCAGTGGCCAGCTTATGGGCGACCTGATCGGAAACATTGATTGGCCGGTGTCGGGTCTGTGCCAGGAACCAGCGACCTTTGCTGCGTTTCATCGCCTCCCGTGCGGCTTCAAACAGCAGGATCCCCCGTTGTTCCGGGGTGTAGCTGATATCACACCTGTTATCGAGGTTAAGGGTGATTTCTGCCAGGCGGGCCAGAATGGGATCCATAATCGGTGGTGGATTGCGGGGTGCCATACCCGCCATGATTTCGTCCGTGCGCTGCAGCACCAGACTGACTTCCTGTGAGTCAGGCGGAAGCAGACGGGCCAGCGACGGATTCTTTTTCACCAGTTCGGCTTCTGACGGACGTCCGATGTCAATGAAGCGGTTAATGCGCATCTGCAGTTTTGACGACAGTTTTTCGTCATCCGGAATGTAAACCGCGTTGCAGGGAACCAGAGCACTTTTGAAGGAGATAAACCCTTCTCCCGGATTCAGGTTTTTCAGCTCATCCAGGCTGATGCGGTCTTTTTCCCGAATATGCGTGGTGGTGGCATCCTCGAACTGATTACCGAACATGCCCGGGGAGCGTTTCACTTCGCCCAGTTCGGCAAAATAATCCTTCCCGGCAGTGGAGCGGGCCAGTTCATAGGTGTCCTTTTCATCCTGCAGGGCCATGAACCATTTCACGAGCAGGTTGGCGTTTACGGTCTGGTATTCCCCCCTGAACTGTGCAATGAAGCGCTGAATGTCCTGGGCTGAGATAATCAGCATGTAGCCGAGGCTGCGCATCTGGGCGGCAAGATCGTCCATGCCTGGTGCAAAATAGCTGCCCAGCTCGTCGTGAATGTCCGGAAAAGGGAAGCGGTTCCGGTATTTTTTAGCCGTCAGGACCTGTTCGCGTTTCCCTTCGAGGTGATAACCGAGGTCGCGGGCAATGACCATACGTTTGGCTGAAATATAGAGCTTACCCAGACTGGCTGATTCTGATTTGGAGAGCTCCAGCGCCGGAATGAGAACGACCAGTGCCCGGTCATTGTGCAGAACGTCGCGTAAATCAATGTCACCTGCATCGTTTGCAAAAATGTGTCCATACACGTCGTTAAACATGGCCAGCATTTTGGAGAACTGCTGGATAAGGAAGCCGTGCTGGTCAAATACCCCCTGATCCCATTCGCCCGGACGACTGACCAGGTCCATCTGAAAGCCGGCCAGTGTCGACAGGTAGTTTTCCAGTGCGTTGATCCCTTCCTGATGCCAGCCGTTCTGTTTCCCCTCGATGTAGAGTGCAGCCATTTCCTTCAGTGGCAGATGCTTGTGCAGCATGGTGAGTGAAAAGCGCAGGTTTTCCCGTTTGCACTTGTAGTGCAGGCTGTACACCAGTCCGTAAAGCATGGGCTTGGCTTTGTCCTGCCAGTCAGCAGAGCTGCCGTCCACTTTCGGGAGCATGGACTCCATCAGCTGAATAATGTAAGACGCGGTGGCGTTATTGCTCAGATTGATGGTGTTGGACTGTGGCCGGGTACGATCATTGCTGAGCAGTTCATCAAACCTGTCGCGCCCGCCATTCAGGAAGTTCAGGACATAGAAGTTATCTTCCAGCCCGAAGCGCCGCAGCAGACTCCATGAGGAAAATGCCAGGGCGGTTTCCGCCTTGCCGTCAGAGTAACAGTATCCCCGCCCCAGACAGATGGCATTCAGTTGCAGGGAGAGCAGGGCTTCTGTTTTCCCTGAACCGGTTGTGGCCAGCAACTGCATATGACGCAGACAGTCATCACGGGTCAGCCATAATTCCCGCCCCAGAAAGCGTTTCCTGGCATAGCCGAGGCACATGATGCCGCCGGCTTTTTCGATGGTGAGTTTGCGTCTGATAAAACGGAAGAAGCCACCGGGTAGTGTGAATTCGTTTGCCTCCTCACGTTCTGTTGAATAATCAAACCCGCCGATGTCCGTGGGCATTCTTAGTGGCAGACGGAAACGCTGGTCCGTAAAAACAAACAGCCAGATAACGGCACAAACCAGGCTTGGCAGTAACAGCCACGGGGCGATGAGACATAACAACAGTCCGCCGAGCATGCCAGCCTGCAGGGAAAAAGGGGACAGCAGAATGTCCATCAGCCAGGTGGACTTGATGACGTGCTGTACCCGCTGTTTGTCCACCGGTCGGGAATCAATGGCCATCCGTTTTCTCCTGCAGAAAATCCGCCAGGCGTTTGTCACTGGTCAGGACGGAAAGCGGGATTTCCCGACCATCATCGGCCAGTAACTGCGGCGTGCCCGGTAGCTGATAGTAGTTAAAAGCCCTGTTGTTGATGTTCAGGGCATGCAGGCCGTCTTTGCACTCTGCATCAGGAACATCGTTTTTACTGCCCGGTGCCATACCGGCATCAGCGGCAAACAGGGATTTCCAGTGTGCTGGTCGTTCCTCAGCGGACAGGCAGAGCAGAGGGGACAGCAGTTTCTGTGAGTCGGTGCTGCCTATGACGCTGACCGGGAATATTTCCACGTTGTAGTCCTGTGCGAGAACATCCAGAACAGGCTCCAGTGTCCGGCAGTGCGGACAGAGCGGGTCTGAAAACACGTAGATTGTCCGTGGATGTCCGGTTGAAAGCGTGACAGTGTAACGCCCGCTAGCGGCTGCTTTCTTCAGACTTTCAGCCCGGACTGCCTGTGGAGACGGTGTTTTTTCTGCCTCCTGTGGCTGTGGAGCTGCACTGGCGGGCACGGTATGGACCTGCTGCGGTGCAGAAACCGGTTCATCAAAGGTCAGCGTGATGATGGCCGGCCATGAGATAACCAGCCACAGCAGGGCAGTCACGAACAGGATACCCGTGATAATAGCGGCCACTGCTGACTGATTCTGACGCTGCCGGCGGTGTTTCTGTATCGCCAGCAGCAGGGCCTGTGCATCCTCAACAGAAGGGGCTTTGTAAATCATCCGCGTGGCGTGATGGTCACTGTCGTGCATCAGGCAGTTACCCTGCAGGAAGAAGCGGGGGTTTTTGCCGGGGAAACACATAAAAACGGGCTGGTTGCCGGTGAATGCGCTCAGGCATCCGTACTCCATACGAATGGTGTAGGTGTTCATTTGAGATCCTCAGTTTTTTCGGCCCGGACGGAAACGCATCTGCTGTTTCTGCTCCGGGCTGTCGGATGATGCGGGGTGTTGTGGCTGTGAGACCACGGGGTCGCGTGCTTCAGAAATGGCGTTGTCTGCCGGCCTGTCCGGCTCCGGGGGGACGGGCGCTGACGGGGCAGACTCTTCCTGCTGCAGTGCCTCATTGGGGGCAAAGCAGAACAGGTCGTCATGCTCTCCGGCGTCCGGGGATTTCAGGTTTTCCGGATCGGTCCGGTGCATCTCCACCACCATACCGGTGCTGATAAGGTCTGCTTCCAGTCCGTCAACCGCTTTTGCGGTCGGATCGTCCACCGGTGGAATGGCTACCTGCAGTCGGGCCGACATGTCAGCGATTAAGGTTTCCCACTGCGCGGTGGCTATCACACCGGCACCTTCGACGAAGACCTTCGGGCGGTCGGATGAAGCCAGAACGTAGAACAGCGTCCTGTCCAGTCCCTTCAGCCAGCGGAACTGGATGCAGGGAAGGCGGATATCACGGGCATGCAGTGCTGACAGGGCTGTCCGTGTGGTGCTGTGCTGCCGCAGCCAGGCTCTGGCTGCCGGTGTGGCCATGACGTGGCGGAATGCCTTGTCAGCCAGGCTGAGACGGGGATAACCACGTTTACCGCCATGTTCTTTCTGTGGCTGGCCACATGAACGGTTCAGGGTATCCAGCAGCCCGATGGCAGCGGCGCGATCGTTACAGAACTCCTGCAGACCAAACGCCGCGACCAGTGCGCGTTCTGCCGGACTGAAACTTTCCGGCCCCTGCAGCGGTGTACCTGCCTGCGCTTCGAAGACCTGCCTAGCCCGTTCCCGGTCAAGGCGCTGTCCGATCACCAGTTTATGTTTTGTGGCAAACTCGTCCGGCGACATGGCACTCCGGTGTTCCGGGGGATCGGTGTTCAGCAGCAGGGTTCTGGGATCGCCATACTGCAGCAGGGGGATAACAGCCGGTGAAAACGCAGACATGATGCGCGGCAGGGTATGAATATTAATGGGCCTGCGCGTCCGGTTTGCCGGATGGTTCCGGCTGATGATGATGCCACCGATGGCCACCGGAACGAAAAAGAGAAAGAGAATGCCGGCAGTCTGATTAATGAGTTCAATCATCTGCCCGGCAGAGAGGGTTTCGCTGCGCTGACTGCCCCACACCAGGAGATTCATTTTCCCGGCGACAGTGACGTGTATGACAGGGAAATCAACGATGCCCCACAAATAATAGAGCAGCACGCAATACCCGTAGAACAGGGATGGATGTATTGCCCAGACGACAACGCAGACCAGAGCAATGCAGATGAGGATCATCATGCCGGAATCGTTACCCTGCTGAGGGTGAGGATATTGGGACATAGTGGTTTCTCACATTAAGGGAATAACAAACAGATACAGCACGCTGAATGCGTTCTGCATGACGAAAGAAAACGTAAGATGGCGTTTATCGGAAGTCGTGATGGCTACAATGGCCGGAGTAAAGCAGCCATGTGTTGCCGGGATAGAAAATAAGGAATGAATTCTCGCAGTTTTTACGCAGCGGAGGCTTTGCTTTAACTGCTTGTTCATATGTGAGGGTAGGGTGCCACTTCGGCCAACCTTGTTACCGATTGACGGGGGATTACTCCCCCGTCGCGGTTTCCTTACTACTTACACTGTAAGTACGCCGCAAACTCCGCTCCCCAGAAGTTCATCCGTATTTCACACAGCGAACCGTGCAGCATCCAGATGATGAGGATTGTCGTCACGCAGAACGTGATGACTGTAAGCGATTTTTGCGACATAGCGCTTGCTCCTTTATTGGAGAGGCGCTAACCTGTCACGTGTCAAGGTTATGTGGTTAGTGCCCCGAGTTGAACGTAAAGTTTAATCGGGGCCTTTCTACATATGGCCTTCGGGTATTACCTCCGACCATTAGCCGAAAGGCACCCGCACGAATTCTAGCCTGTTTTTTTTCTTTGTTTCAATCTGTTGACATCCTCCACGCCCTGAAGGACGGGGTTTTACGGCGCACCGGATAAATGAGAAAGAATAAAAACAATCAATACAGGTCGATATCTGGCAGATATATCAGTACCAGCAAACGGATGTCCGACAGGGGACACCTGTTGCGGCAGACCCCGACGAATGTCGGGGCTTATTGTCAGATGATTTTCATGAAAGGAAGCCATTCACCGGCTGTGGCAAAACTTTCTTCAGCGCCACAACGAAAGTGAAGATGGGACAGAGAAGTTCCGCTACACGAGGCACTGAATTCCTGCTCTATCCTGTAAAGGACTATACGAGACGCAGCCTCCCGCGAATCCGGAGAGAATGCACTGTCAACTTCGCAGTGTAACTGGAAGTCTCCTTGTTTCATATGGCAGTGTTGGCAATGATTCATCCAGTAACGTGCATTCACTGTTTTACTGTAGTCTTTTGCCAGGTAATGGCGTATCTGCTCCAGTTTTTTCAGATTTTGCTCGGGAATATCATCCACGTAAAAGATAAAGGCGGGCAACTCCTGCATTTGCCAGTAAAGCTGCCCATCTTCATCCTGCTCAAGTGTTTTGTGGCCGGCAGGTAACAGGAAAGACGTCATTACCGTTTCCCTGCCACATTTCCAGCACCGGTCTGGTGTCTGGGCTATGAACCAGTAAGGTGACAGCACATTTCCGGATGGTAACCATCGGGTAAAATCACTTGTGGGCACACCATCAGGTATATACCAGGTTTTTCTGGTGGCATCCCAGCGAGCACCGAGTCTTTTAGCCTCATCCTTTTCATTATAAGGAACATTAATATCAATTCTTGCCATAATAACTCCCGTATATAAATATTCCTGTCAGTACAGGGTTATTTTACAGGCATGACGACGATCCATTTATCACCGTCTTTTATAAAGGGTAGAGATGTCGTGGCTTTCTGGACGCCTGCCATAGGCACTTCACTCTGAATTTCAACGGTGCAGTTGTATTTATTTTCAGAACCAGTTTGCTCACATGATATTTTGCGAGCCGAGATGAACTTCATCCTCATTGATTCCAGTAGTTTTGAACCGACAGCTCCGGCTGATTTTGATATCTGCGCATTTGCTTCTTCAAACGAGGCTTTAAGTGTGTTGTTGATTTCTGCTTCAGTTGGTTCCGTCTGACCACATCCGGAAAGCAGAACACTGAGGCCAAGAACGCAGACAGGAAACATGCTTTTCATGAATTAAGGAACTCCTTGTTACGGTAAATGGGTACAGATTAACTTAAATTATCTGGAGAGAGAGCTTCCTGTCAGGTGAAGGGAAGAAAATCAGACTTTTTCGGTGAAATTTAGTGGTATAAAGGAGAAGGCGTTATCAGTCATAACGCTTTCTCCTTACCCTGACAGATGTATTGCGTCTGTTTGCAGGAGTTCGGTTGGTATGCCCCGGACTCCTGCTTTCTTTTATGCGTAAATTGATATTAACAATTTGCAATTCTCAGACCAGAGACCAGACAGGTTTAGGTATTTTATCGTAAAGTTTGCCCATTTTTATTTCGGCGTAACGGTGGTCAGCGGCAGAAAGAAATTCAATAAACTCCTTGTCTGACATGAGATATCTGTTTCGCTCGATGACTTTGTCCAGTGTGGTGATGTTTTTACAACGTCGTAACTTGTATAAGTAGTTCTGTTTATTCACGTACGATATTCCTTCAGTGTTTATGCTGGTTTGACAGCCTGATTTCAGTGTTTTATACTAAAAATGCTCGAACTGGTAGTTTCTTATAACAAAGAAACGAACCAGAGACAGTAGGCAGGGTAAGCCAGAGGTCCGCATTTCTGAAATGCGGACCTTTTTTCTTATGCGGTAGCCAAACTTTGCTGAACGTGTTTATAGAAACTGCGTTCGTCTTTAGGGGAGTAAGACGGGCTGCACATTATGTCCAGTTTGTTGCAAAACTCTTTGGCATTAGGCTTTGTTTGAGAAATTGTAATGGACGGGAATTCAAAATCATTAAACTTTAATGTGATATTTCCATTTCCGTCATAATCATACCCCCCCCACTGTTGGAAGTTATACCCTTTAACGAAAGTAGAAGATGTCTTCCCATTTATTATAATTAAGAATTCCCCGCGAATTGGATCTATAAAGACATATTTGCCATCAATATTATTTGAGAGAGAGAATGCGTTTAATGAGAAACCTATTTTTTTTAATATTGTTTTTGTTTTGATAAGCAAAGTAAAGGGCAGGATAAGTCATCCCTAGCAATAAAAAAACAATAGCTCCGTATGGTGGGTGTTCAACATAAGGGATACTTTTTATGTAAGAATAAAAGAGCATGCAGCCAATCAAAAGGCATGGGAAGAACAGTATATAACTAAAAAAGAAAACTACTCTTTTCATTTACTCAACTCCGTATTCTATTTTATTCCATCTGCGTTAGTTGGTTTCTGTGGTTGTTTAGATAAGTGTACACCGGGTGTTCTCTGTAGTCCATGTCCAAAGGAGGCAAAAATGCTTTTGGTTTCATCGACCATGTTGCCGAGTATACTGGCTGCTTCTCTGCCACCAAGCCATGAAATGACATAATCAGGCATTGTGACTAATAAAGAGAATATCCTGCAGACGGTAGTTGTACAAATTCTTGCGTATATCATTAAGATGGCTAATAAGGAAACAATCCCTGTTAATGAATTCATCTGAGAGTTAGCTAGAGCCGGGCCAAATAGAATGTTCAGAAGTGTGCCAATGGCAACGATTGCTAGGCTTGCAAATGCAAAGCCTAAAACCATTAACATAGGTCGAATCATTCCATCTATTAAGAATATATATCCATAAGCCGCTCTGCTACCTTTATCATGTTCGGTCCCAATGTGAGTTGCTGCCCATAATGATCCACCCGTGGATCCGATAAGTACACTTACGATCCAGTTTGCACCACCTGATAACCAATAGATAAAAGGTATCATTGGAAGAAATATTGATAAGGATAAACCTATAGAAAAAAGAGCAATAAGAACAAAATAAACTAGAGGGCTAAGTGTGTCTATAGCAGCTTTAGCCCCGTTTGTTCCATTCGCTGTAATAAAACTTGCAATATTTCCCCAAAATCCCTCTGTTCCCATTGTCAGCAATACTTTGATGCCAGTAAAGCCGGTTAAAATCGCTTCTGATGCTATTAATGTATAGTCACCAATATTTTTCATTTTCAGTAATGGGTTTACTTGCCCATAGTTGCTGAATTCATCATTTGAGAACGATGTTGCCAGATAATTTGCAAATCGTTGCCCCGGCGAACCAAACAGCCCCACAAAAACCGAGCTGGCGTCATCTGCACTGGAGGTTGATTTTGTGTTTTTTATATCCTGTGCTCCCAGCGGTGGTGTGTACGATGTGTTCTGCAGCTGCGCCTGATAGGCTGTCATGACATCGCTAAGTGTGTCGCCAGCCCCAATTTCACCAATGCCGGATATCCCGGACACAACGGGTTTCAGTGCCGCAGCATCATTCACCTTCTGGTTGGCTGTGGCGAAAGTCTGATACCAGCTGCCCAGCGATAACCAGCCGTATTTCTTCAGTTGTTCCGTCATGGCACTGGTAAGTTTATTTCCGTTGTCCTGAGCCTGTACTGCCTGATTGACGCGGTCTTCAAATGCCCGTGCCGCATTCTGTATGTCCGTTTCAGCATCCGGCAGTTCACCGCTGCCCGTCTGTTGTCTGTTTATCAGCGCGGTCACAAAACGGGAGGCCGCCTGATTCAGATCGTTCTGCATCTGGTTAAGCCCGTTCTGCTGGGCACTGGTGATGTTGCTGGTATCGACAGAAGCGCCGAACAGTCCCCAAAAGCTGTTCTTGCTGTCGGATGCAGCAGGCAGACGGACAGAACCACAGCGGGCATTGCCGTTTGAAATTTCGAAACCATCAGACAGCTTCCGGATGGTCATCAGCGGCGTTCCGCCCTGACCATAGCGGCTGTACATGCTGCTGAGTTCGTTATTGACGCCATACATGCACAGGTTTATTTCATAAATTGAACGGGCGGCGCTGACCGTCTGGGGCGCGACGGGCTGGTGAGTCAGCGAAAAACCGGATGCCAGCAGGTCGGCAATTTTGTCCGTCATCAGATTGGCACTGCCAATCCCCATAACCGAAACTGCCCACAGGAACATCAGCTGAGCCAGAGACCAGCCGGATACTGTAGGGGCCAGTGTGATGAAGCCGGCAACGGTCGTTACCACGGATGCTGATGTGTCACCACCGCTGAAGACCTTTCCCAGATGACCTGCGCGGGCAATGTGTTTCAGGCCAATAATCAGAAACCAGATAACGGCCAGAACAAAAGCCACACCGTTGAAGATATAGAACAGTTCGCCAATCATGGTGGTGTTCGTGGAGAACGGATCTGTCACTACATCGCCAAAAATCATCACCAGTAACTGGCGTGAAAGGTCAGAGCTTCTTTTGGCTGCCGCTTCTATCGTGTCAAAATTCACGGAAGAGTCTGCGAAAGCCAGGGGGATCCACAGCATACTTATCATGATGCCGGCAAGGAGTTTACGCAGGTATGTCATAAATTATCCTGTAAGAGAAGGTGCTTTTATCAGGTGATAAACCGGGTGGAGGTACAGTGGCTGCGGGAAGTAAATACGACTTTATTTAATTCCTGTCAGCCGGGAAAGAAAGGCCGCCAGACGGGAGTTATGGTTAAAACCGGTATTGCCGCAGAACAGCCACTGAAAGGGCATAAAAACGAGATATAACGGAATAATCCAGAGCCGGTTCAGTCGCTGGATAAAGGTGGCATCCTCATCAGCATGAAAATGGTTTTTACAGATGACATAAGGTGGTGTTATGTCATCGTCAATAAACCGGGAGCCATAAATAATTTCCATAACATCAGAAATATATCTGTCAGGTATTTCCTGGTCCGACATTAATTTACGGAAATCCTGTTTATTGAGCAGGGGGTAATGACCGCGTTTATAAAACATGCTCATATTAATGGCCCCCTGACCTGTTTGGGTTATGTCTTTCGTGGCGTTCCAGAAATTCGGCTGTCTGCTGTTCCAGTTCATCGGGGTGAGTGCTGTAAAATGCCAGAATGGCGCTGACTTTCGGCAGAACAAGCTGCGCTGTTTTTTTATGCCACGGTGATACCACCGCAAGCCATAAGGTCGGTTTTATTTTCCTGATGAACTGACCGGGAAGGGCATCAAGATACTTGTTTAGCTGATGCCTGAGCTCTGGTGTTATCGGGGATGCAATAACAAACAGGAATGTCGCAAGACTGTCATCAGGAGACAGATATTGCATTCTTTTTTCCGGTGAAACGGCATCCTGGCGTTCCTGTGAAAAATAAAGTGCTGTTCGACAAAGCGCATCAGCCCGGCGGGTTCTTTTTTTGCAGATAAAAGACAGCGTGTAGCCTGATTCATCTCTGAAATATATCGGGAATATATGTTTTGCCAGATAAGTGATATTGTTTTTGCTCAGAATCATAATTAACCCCTCGTAAAAAGGGGCGTTAACCGCCCCTTTTATTCTGTGATAAAGAAAATATTTGTATGTCATCATCGGATACTCTGAGAGAAAAACCACATCCCCGGAGTATATTAATCATATTTGCAGCACTATATTTGCATCTCGCATAAATACATCGGTTTTCGTCTGAAAGATATTTTAATGTTAATTGAGTTAACAGTAACCCAAGCCCCTGGCATCTGTATCTGTCAGAAAGTGCAATAAGCCAGAGTTCAGTGTCGCCATTTAAATCCTCTGAGATTATAGAGAATCCGATTCGGACATCTTCTTTCCATAAAATAAATGCTTCAGCTTTCAGTTCGCATGAGAGCCGTTTTTTCTTTTTTATAATGTTCTTCAGTTCTCTTTTGAAAAGAAAACGTTGGATAATGGTCTCGCTGATACGGGGATTGAAGATATAACGACGGCTTTCCTGAAGACACAGTTCATAAATAAAACTCAAATCCTGCAAAGTAGCGCTTTTAAGCATGTCATCCTCATATGATGGTGAAAATGTACAGTCTAATCGCGCAACAGGATGAAACAAGGATATTATAGTTCCCCCTGAACAGAGAATATGGATAGATTTACAGGTCGTCAGGTTCGATATGAATAAAATCGGGAGTTTTCATGCGTTCATCGGCGATGCTATTCAGTTCAGCATCTTCTGCCAGTTCCAGGAACCAGGCAAAGAGTTCGGGAGGAACACAGTAAAAGACGGGTTTGTTATGGTTAAGAATTGCGACTGCATGGCCTTTTCCTTTGGTGAGGATATCCATCGGATTTTGTTTCAGTTCGGTAATGGTGGCTACTGTATCAGTCAGAATTTTATGGCACATGACTTCTCCAGAAATTCTTAAACTTTAGTTCCCGGTGGCCATTGTTGTGCTGAATGGAGAATGCGTAGCACAATTATTGTGTTGTTCTCGTCTTCAATGGCGTAAACCATTATATAGTTCGGTCGAACCACTATTTCACGAGTGCCGCGCATACGCCCGGTTCTGTAAAATTCCGGGTTGCGTGCGGCACTTTCTGCCCGGGCTTTAAATTCTTCATCCAGCTCAATTGCTGCCAGGGGGTTGTTTTGCGCAATATAGTCAAAGATATTTTCCCTGTCCGCTTCTGCCATTGGTCGCCAGACAATTTTCATTTGTTCTCCATGCGTTTACGCAGTGCTTCACGTTTTTCTGCAAATCTGGCTTCCACAGTGTCATGCGGAATACTCGGGCGAGGGTCATCAATACTGGACTGGATTTGTTCACGGAACCAGACATCATAAGCAGCTGCTTCATGTGCTCGTTTCAACGCTTCTGCGCGATCGGGGCGTCGGGTTGTATTGAGAGCCTCAGGAGCGTAATTCGATGAATCCACATCGAAACGGGCAATACCGATTTCTTTCAGGTAAGACACCAGTGTTTCAAAGCGACGGAACAGGCGAACATTACGACTACGTTGCGCAGCCAGAGGGCGCTCCAGCGTTCCGAACTGAACCATGACTGCCCAGCCGCCGGGCTGGCCAATAATATGTGTTCTGTGAACAGCGCCTGCTTCTGCCAGACGAGACAGAGTTGCATGATCAATAGTTTCTGTTGGCATAATAATTTACCTCTGCTGAAAATGCAGTGTGTTCAACAGATATAATCATTGCAAATATCTATAAATTGCACAATACAAAATATTTGCTGTATTACAGGACATACATCGGTTGAGGAACCTGATTTCGGTGATTGCTTCGTGGATGCGATTTACTATTCCTGGCTTTTTTCAACATCCCGGACATGTCCGGGACGGTAAGGTAACAAGCAGTTCAGTCATGGCATCCGCCCCGCAGGGGAGCGGATAACTTGTCAGTACCACGACAACAGCGATTCACGTATCCACGGTCTGCCATGCGTAAAGTCACGGAACGTGCCCTGTTCCTCAACGCTGACCCGCTGTTCGCGCAGCTGCCACAGTCGCCAGCTGCAGATCACCACCTGCAGCCCCGGAATGCTGGCCAGCCCCAGCAGGATCAGAACCATTATCACGACCCGCATAAACGCCATCGGGGTGTAAATACCGCTGACCAGCAGGGCCAGCAACAGCCCTGTTGCCAGCAGTGCCGGCAGGGCGCTTAACACCAGGTACAGCCGTTTCCGGCGCAGAAATCGTTGTTCCAGCTGTGCCGGTGTCATCCCGGTGAGGGCCACGGCCTCAGCCCATGTGTAAGCCGTCTGATTCCGCTGGCGGCGTCCCATCAGTTTTCTGGCCACACGGATACGCTGAAACTGCTTTTTCCATGACGGGATGATGGTGTTCATGGTCAGACGGGTTTCTGACAGGGGAATAAAGATATTGGCCGTATACCAGGCCGTTTTTTTCAGTCTGTTACCTTTCATCGCACTGTACCTGCCTTAACCTGCTCCATTTTCCCGGCCAGCTGAGGACGGAAGTGTTCGGTCGCCTGTATGGCCAGTTGCTGACCGGCGAGAATGTTGGCTTTCTGCTGCTCCTGTTTCAGTCCCAGCAGTAACCAGTTCCCCAGCGACTGGACGCGAATGAGTTCCCGGATCAGGTTGTCACCGTCCATCTGCTGAAGGTCACTCAGCCAGTCTGTGCTGGCGTAGCGGCGGCCCACTTCGAAGGCCTCAAATTCACGGGCTGACATTTCACCGCGTTTTTTCGCCTGGTCTGACGCCGTGTCGTTAAAGAACTTCTTCGCAGAAGGCACCTGCAGCACTTCTTTCAGAACATCACGGGTGGTGGCGTCAGGCTGACTGGCGGCAATCATGGCCAGCTGGGGTTCCCGGGCTGCATCGAGAATGGCCTGATACTGTGTCAGCAGTCCGATGTACTGCTTTCCTGACGTGGTTTTGACTTCGCCCTTGCTGAGCTGCCGGCCTGCACCGGGAGGCGTGCTGTTCAGTGCATACGTCATGGCGGCGTCCGTCTGCTTCTGCTCAAACGTCAGGGTGGGCGTTTTGCCCGGTTTACCGGCACCGTCAAGCAGTGAACTGAGCTGTTTGTCACCGCCGGGGTAATCCGATACTGACGGGCACAGATCGGTTCCGCCATAAGCGGCGTAATCCGTGGCATCACACCACTGGCTGTGCAGTGTGGCACTCCGGAACTGGATCTGATCCGGTGGTGGCGTGGGGGTGCTGTATGCCTGTGCCAGTTTGCCACTGATACCTGAACCGCTTTTCAGGGCACCCTGTGTGGCTCTTGCCTGCTGGCTGACCTGTACGGCGCTGCCGGAAGCCGATTCAGTACAGAGGGTTTCCGGAACGGCAAAGTTGCGCCGGGCAGTTTCCAGTCGTTCGGTCTGACGCGCAAAGGTCTCCTGCGTCTGGATGGCCTGTGTGGACTGCTCAATCATTGATGCCAGCTTGTCGCCGTTGGCGTTAATGGCCGCGCCAATCTGATTCTGCGTCTCGTTGATGGCACTGAGTGTCTGGTTAGCCTTTCTCAGCTCCGGGGTGACCTGTTGTGTTATCGGGACGCTGGAGTTGACGTTAACCGTCAGCGCCAGTCCTGACAGTGGCCATAACAGGCAGCCCGGGATGGCGGCACACAGTGACAGGCGAATGCCTGTCTGAAAAACATTCTTATTCATGAAGATGTCTCCGGTAGCAGGACTCAGCCCTGCAGATAACCGTGGCGGGCGATAAGCTCAGCGGCCAGTTTGTTGACGGCGCTGGTGTGGTCATCATCACGGCTCTGTGATTTGAGGTTGTCGATATGGGCGCTGGCGCTGCCCTGCGGAAAATGCGTGGCCAGCAGTCTGCGGGCGGGCGCGGAACCCAGCTTCTGCGTCAGCAGATTACGCAGTGCCCTGTTCTCCGGTGTACTGTTCAGTGCCCACAGTTTCAGGGGGCCGACCGGTAAGCGAAGTATCTGCGCCACGTTCCCGCGTTGTGTCCTGAAGATGCCCAGAAATGTGGTGCCGGAACCGTCCGGGGCCGGGCCTGCGGGCGTTTTCAGCATTCTGTTCAGGGTGACGCGGGGCACGGAGAAGTTTTTCTCCAGCAGATCAAAATCCCGGGGCCTGACGCGCATCAGGTAAACGGAGTTTGCCGATCTCAGCATGTCTTCCGGTACATCATCCGGATACTGCGAGGCGAAGACCGTCCGGACGCCGAACTTACGCTGCTCCCTGTCCTCTGTCTGCAGGGCTTCCCACAGGATCTGGATCCCCTTGATGTTGTGCATTTCATCCATAAAGATGGTTTTGGTTTCCTGGTCCAGCTGCTCGATGCGCTGGCGGTGTAACGGGATGTAGCGGGGATCCAGACTGGCATACAGTTCGCTCTGGATCTGCGGAAGATAAAAGTCGTTACCGCCGGCCAGTTGACGGGCAAACTGATACATGATGCCGGTGCGCAGTTTCCCTTCCGGGGTTTTACTGTTGCCGGCAACGTTATTGACGTCAACCACAATGATGCGGGTTTCCGGGTTGACCACCAGTTGGGTGCGACCGGAAAGCATCGGGTAATCGGTCAGGGCACGGGTCAGACACCGGGAAATGTAGTCCAGCAAAGGATCCTGACTGCCGGGGCGGGTGACTTTTTCAAATTCACTCCGCAGGACCGGGTTGTTGAGCTCGTTCTGCAGGTCATTCAGCAGCGGAACGGCCTGTGCCTGCGCCTGTGCCGCTTCTTTAACAAAACCGCTGTCAAACAGCAGGTCACGGATTTCGTACCAGGTGGCCGTTTCCCACCATTCCGGCGGGTGGCGACTGAAGATGTCGGCTTCCTGAAGGGCAGCATCCACGTCCGGCACCAGACCCGGACCATACCGTGTGGGGCGTTCCGCTTTTTCCTTATAGGCCATGTCCACCGCCCGGCCCAGAATATCTGCACAGGTGGAAGCATCCGGCGGCAGACCGGTGAGGGGATCGGCACACAGGCTTTTCAGCAGGTTGAGAATATACTCCCGTTCGGTACTGAGCGGGGCTTTCAGGCCCAGCTGGATATCCATCGGGTTACGACAGTGACGGTCGTCATTCTGCAGGATGATACTCAGTACCTTGTGGCGCTGTTCCGGTGGCAGGTCGTCCCGGATGAGTTCATAAACCCCCTGGGCGGTAAAGCCTTTATCGATAAAGGCCATAAAGGGCAGATCGGTGTTGCTGTTTGCCAGCATGGCCAGCTGAATACTGTTGGCCAGCACGGATTTCCCGGAGCCGGGGGAGCCAAAAATCATTTCCGTGTGTTTTTCCTGCAGTGAGCTGGCCAGCTGTATCACAAAAGGCTTGCCGTCCGGTGTGATGACCACAAAATTGCCCTTTTCCCACGGGCTGCAGGGACGCTGCAGGGGAAGATAACGCAGGGCTTCGGTCAGCGGGGCAAACAGCAGGTTCGGGCCGCTGTAACTGGATACCGCCGGCAGGGTGGAAATCCAGGCACGGATCGGATCACCGAAGATACCGGTCACGTCTGCGATGCCCCAGCCCTGCAGGGATTTTTTCAGCAGCGTCAGGTTGCGCTGCATCCGGGATTTATCCCTGTGCCAGGTACTGGCCGTGATGCTCATGGCCACGACCGGATCAATACGGTCCCTGTCCAGCAGCCATTTAATGGAGTCATACTGTGGGCGCAGGGACGGGAATATGGCCAGAAACATCAGCAAAGACTCTTTTCTGCCCAGCTGATGGCGACCGCCCGGCATCAGATCGATGCGGAGTCGCCAGGGAAGCTGACGGGGCAGCGTCCGGAACAGTTCCGGGAAAGTCTGCGGGCGTTGCGGCGCCAGCGTCATGGCCAGTTGCCCGTGCCAGATATCGTCAACCCTGACGGACTCACCGTCCGTCTCCACGTTACTGTTGCAGTACTGGAAGTTCAGATGCGGTGCCAGGCAGGCGCTGATATCGTTCTCCCGCAGACGTCCGTGAGGCAGGACGCGATCGCCGGGGAGCAGGGGCTGCCATGCCGTTGACGTGCTGTTGCGTTCAATTTCGTCGCGGATCACCTGCCCGGTTTCATGGGCATCCATCATGCGGAGCAGAACGCCGTCATTATTGTCCGCAATATCAGCGGCCAGTTTATCAATGAAGGCATCGTGGCGCATTTTGAGACCTTCAAACATGGCGTACAGTGGTAGCTGACCAAAACGCGCTTCCGGGGGCTGAGTTGCTTCATTCTGACGTCTGATCTCAGCCCTGCGTTCTTCCGGTGGCAGTGAGGCAAAGGCGGTATAGACAACCAGCAGAACGCGCTCCCGGGCCACGTAAGGCGCAATTTTCTGCATTTCCTCGTCAATCAGGTCGTCAAGTGCCAGATGCAGGCGCTGACAGGCCTGTTTTTTGGGCGTCAGCAGTCGTTCTGTTTCTTCTGCGCCCCGCAGGGGATCGGATTCAAAAATGATGCTGAGTTTGTGGCCCGTCTGCCGGAACTCGCCGCTCAGGGATTCACTCAGTCGCCGGATAAAGAACTGAAAGGTGCCCGGCTCCGGTTCAGTGCCTTCCGGCACCTCGTGAAAACTGAATTCGCGGAAAGCCCCCTTGATTTCAAAGCAGGTGACATAATCGTTATTCCGGGTGACCTGAATGTAGGGCGCATCCAGCGAAGGGTGCCGCACCTTATCATCCGCCGTCAGGCCGATAACCGTGCGCAGGTCGCAGTAATCCGGAAACGTTTTTCCGAGGGTGTAACGGGAAAGATGCATCAGGGCATCTTCAATTTTGTTAATCAGCATGTGTCAGCCTCCGGAAAGATAATGCTGATACAGAAGGGTCCACCAGGCAGGGGTGGCCTCCAGTCGGGTCAGGGTGTCGGGGCACGGTGCCGGCAGTCTGTGCAGATTCAGGATCAGCCTCAGGTTGCACCAGGCATCCAGAACGGCAGGGACAGCCTCTTCCGGCGTTCGCTGCAGGGCCTGCGCACAGGCCTGTGGGTGTGCCGAACCGATTTGCATCTGTGCAATGGTCTGGTGTTCTGTCAGCCAGTTCAGAAGGGCTTTCGCATCCTGCTGTTTCTCCCCGTCACCGCAGTGCAGGGCCAGATGCAGCGTCCGTTGCAGGTGATTACAGTCTTCGGCGCTCAGGCCCGGCAGAATGGCCATCACGCCCCGATCCGCGTTAATGGTGTCCAGCTCCCGCCATGCACGGCAGAACGGGTCGGCCACGGTCAGATTGTCATCGCTGTCATGCAGGGGATTGTTATCCCGCCACAGTGCCGTGTTCCGGGGCGATTCATATCCGCAGTATTCACAGTGTGTGCCGGCCTGACGGGCGCGGTCATTCAGCTGCTGTTCTTCTGCTGCAGAGGGGGTATGGCCGGCTACCGGACGTGTCAGTGAAAACGTCAGCATGGCTGATGCTCCTTGTTCTCAGGGAATGCGGAATACGCCGTCAGGTCTGTCAGTGCGTGAGGATGTTCCGGGTCAATCTGTTCTTTCAGGGTCTGCAGATTTGCCAGCGATTTGTAAAGGGCGGCAGCATGCATGTAACGCCCTTCGCTGGCGGCCAGTGCGGCCTGTTGCTGCTCCTGATGGATCAGGGCATCGATGGCGTCATGAAGGCGTCTGCCGCTGACGCGGGCAACCAGGCCACATCGTGGAGACAGTATGTTCATGGTGATCTCGTGACTGAAAATCCCCTGCCGGCAGGCAGGGGAGTAAGGGAGGAAATTACACGCCGACCGGGTTCAGGTTCATCTGCTTCTGACCACGGCTGATGAGCTGATCCAGACCAATCAGGCAGAGACCGACAAAAAATGCGATGGCAATTTTACTGCCGGTGATCTGCGGATTGTTTTTCTTCGCCGCCATCATGACGAAGCCGGCAATGACAAAAAACAGCCCGAGAGGCAGGGAGGCGGCTTTTGCCGGCTCCTTCAGGTCCGTGAAGAAGTTGGCAATGCCACTGAACATTCCTGCCAGGTCGTCACCGGCGGCCAGTGCAGGCTGTGAAAACAGCCCACCGGTGAGGAAGGTCAGGGTGACCAGCAGGGCTTTGCGTTTCAGTTCGTGCAGTTTCAGCATCAGCATGTACAGACGCACGGAAACACGGAGGGCAATATTTTTTACGTTGTTCATAAAAATCCTTTTGAGATTAAAGTGAAGATAATTACCAGTGAAGCTGGAGTGTGTTCTGAAGGGCGTTAATGACCTGCGGACCGAAGATAAGCATCAGGCCACTGAAGACTTTTTTGGTCCCGGACGAGATGTCGTCTCCCCGGGACAGTCCGGTGTGACCGTCTTTCTGTGAACGACGGTATTGCAGCAAACCGTTTAACACAAAACACCATCCGAGGGTCCGCAGGGCCGTTAAGCCCGCATTGACCGCCACGGCAGCGGGGCCGTAGCGGGCTTCGGGGACGTAAGCGATTTCATCAAAGGAAACGCTGCCGAACCCCAGCTGGTTACCGCCGGCGTTCACCACGCTTTCCAGCGCAATCACGCAGCAGGCCAGCAACAGGACAGCAAGGAATGTGCCGCCTGAATCCGTGTACTGGCCCCGCCGGCTGCGACCGGCGACGCCCGATAAATACAGAATGACCATGGCGATCCCGCCCACACTGGCAATGGTCAGAACAAGCCGGACACCCAGTCCGGCGAGTTCGTTAACGGCATTTGCCAGCATCTGGACCATATCCATAGAATCAGCCTCCCTGACGGATCACACCGGCACTGGTCACGATTTCCCGTTTCTGCTCATCGATGCTCAGAATGGTGGTGCCGGCGAACTGGTCACCGGGGCGCAATGCCCAGCTGCTGCCCTGCCAGGTCACCCAGGCCAGTCCCGGATAGAGACTGTTGATTTTCACGCCGGAGAGTGGGTTGGCACTTCGGGCAGTACGTGGGGCCTTTCTGGTCGTGGTGGTTGTTGGCTGAGGGGAAGGCGCGGTGGCGGTGGTATGTTTCTGAAGCTCGTTGATACGGCTTTCAAGCGTATCCAGCCGTCTGGCCAGTGCCGTCAGACCTTCACGGGTTTTCTCGCCGTGGATCCGCAGGGCCGCAAGGGTGTCATTCAGGGCATCCGTTTCGTCGTCCGGCAGGGGCTGTTCTGCCGGGAGCGGACGAACCGGTTCCGGTGATGCTGCCTCTCTGCTCTGTGTGACCTCTTCCTGGCTGACAAACTGCGCCTTTTCACCGGACGATGGTGTGTTGCCGCTGATACGACAACTGATAAATAACACGCACACGACGGCGACAGCGCCCAGCTGGAACGGGAGTTTTTTCCAGAAGGGCGTGGCGGGCGGTGTTTCCTCTTCCGGGGTACAGGTTATCTGCTCATCCTGTGAGAGCGCTTCCGGTGCCGGTGCATCGGGATCAAAATGCGGTGAAGATTTCATTTATGAATTTCCTGTTGATGAGGGGAGACAGTCTTTGTCAGAAACGGGTTTCATAAACAGGATGGAGACGACCTGTTTACGATCCACGACTGCCTGTGTCGGTGGCAGTCGGGCGGCATCCTGTGTCATCACCTGGGCGGTCTGCTGACCGATGCCGCCGGCGATAACACCGGCAACGGCCTTGCCATCCGGCGTGCCGGTACGGCCCGTCACGGTGCCGCTGTTGGTGGTCAGGATTTGGGTATTGCTGTCTTCGTACAGTTGCCCCACCTTGCCGATACCGTTCGCCAGTGCCGGTAATATGATCCGGCTGAAATAACGGTGGTTGATGTCGCTGGCCACGGAAGAACGCTGCGTCTCATCATCCAGCGCATAAGCATCGATGGCGCAGGTCTGGCCGGCGTACTGCATGGTGGTGAAGTGGATCACAACGCCGTCACCGGCCAGCTGGACGCCCCGGGCAGACAGTACGGCACCGCGCAGTTTTCCGGCCGGAATACTGGCCAGTACCACGGACCCGGCATTATCCGAATCCACGGACGTTTCCATCGTGCCCGGATAACGGCTCAGACCCGGAATGGAAAATGACGCCGTGACCGGCGTGCTGTCCGGCTTTCCGGCTGTGCTCTGTACGGCGGTCGTCTGTGATACTGTCTGCAGACCGGGTACGCCGGCGGCCCACTGACTGAAGTGTTCACCGCTGTTGCCCTGTGCATTCCCGTCGAATGTGGCAGCCAGCGTCATTTCACCCGGTGCCCATCGCTGATCCAGCTTTGCCAGAAAGGCCTGGATTTGCTGCCGTTTTCCGTCGGATGTGCTGCCGGTGTGCTGTTCGTTACCGGTGCCGGCAGGCGGGGTCGTCTGCAGCTGAACATCCTGTTGCGGAGGTGGCGGGGTTTCCGGCTCCGGATTTCCGGTGCTCAGGGCCGCAAGAAAACTGTCGCCTTCCTGTTCTGCCTGGCGGGCACCCATCCGGTTCGCCTGTGATAACAACTGACGGTACTGCTGTGACTCCTGACTGGTGACGGGCGTGCTGCTGGCAACCCGCTTCAGGTTGTACTGTGACTCGGGCTCTTCGCTGCGGGAAAGGTATCCCCAGCCCAAATAGGCTCCGCCCAGCACGCAGACCGCCGCCGCACCGATAATCGCGATTGTTTTTTTGCCGTCGCGGGCGGCATCCTGTTCTATAGCCATGATTACTCCAGGTCGATGGTCAGGGGGACGTTATTGCCCTGAACGGAAAACATGACGTAAGGGGTGACCGGCAGTTTCCAGACGTGTGTACCGTCAGCCGCCGTCAGCGTCTGTTCAAATTCATCACGAAGGATCGCGCCGGAACGCAGGTACAGGTCGTCTCCCATCTGCCAGGCCTGTGTGGCCGGTACATCCCCCTTCACGCGCAGGGGGCGGGCTTCTTTGGGGGGAACGCCGTCCAGAAATGCCTGCAGGGTGTCGTCATACAGCCCGACTTTTTCTTTTGCCTGGCGTACAGGCCGGGATTTGCCCGGCTGAGTCTGCGGAATGCGCAGATCCAGACGGCTGTCACTGAACTGTGATGCCGCTTTGTCCGAGGGCGAACCACTGGCCAGACTGATGGTGACCGGTACGGCCAGCCCCTTCAGGTACACCGTCACGCTGCCGGTGTCATACACACGGCTGGCCTGAACCACGATGGAAGGGGAGTCCGGCAGATACACCACCCGGAATCCCTTTTCATTTCCGTTAATGGGCGGTGCGGCCACCGGCCAGGGGGCACCGTTCTGATCGGTGAAGTTGATGACACCGGGATAATTGGGCAGAACCTGCATCATGGGCAGCGATGCCCCCGGCGTCAGTTTCACGGTCAGGGAACGGATACGGGGCACCACGGTTAACGGGTTAAAGGCACTGTGTCGCTGCAGGTCGTCGTACTCTTTCCGGAGCTGCGTGATGTCCTCCGGTGGCAGGGGAAGGGTGACGGCCCGGGCGATATCTGTGGCACTTTCTGTCTGTGATGTCTGTGATGTCTGTGAGTTTCCTGACTGCGGGGGCAGAACATCGCCCTCCACAGGTCGTGCCGGCACATCCGCCGGGACCGGGATGCCCGATACGGGTGTTGCCGTATTATTCAGGCTGACGGCCGGCTGCCATTGTTGTCCGGTTGCGGTGTTGCCCGGTGCGGCTGTGTCAGCCAGAACGGCATGACCGTACAGGAGACAGGACGCAAGAATGACGGACTGATATCGGGTCATGAACGGGGCTCCTGTGTGATCACCTGGGTGATGTTCAGACCGTCCTTTTTCAGTCGGGGATCGGCGGTCTCAATCATCATGGTCAGAATGAAATTCTGGGGCGGCAGTGACGTGCTCTGGCCGTTCAGGCGCAGCGTGATGGGGTACTGCACCCGCCAGGCATAGTGACCGTTATCGAGCACGCCCTTACTCTGGATGATGCCCGATGATGTCAGGACGGAGAGGTTCATCCGCTTTTCCTTCACCTTTTCCAGAATGCCGGATGACACCAGGGCGTTGTAATAGCTGACGAAACCTTCGTCAGAGAAGCTGTCCTGACGGGCGTTGATTTGTTCCCGGTAATGCACAAAATCCAGCGTGAAGTTTGCCCGGGTTGCCCGTGCGCCGTAGTCAATGATGTCGGCATCACTGTAGGTGGCCTTGTTCATGGCCGGCAGCGGGATAATGCGTCCGTTATCGCTGGCCACGACAGCCAGAGGCGGGTTTGCCACTTTCCAGGCCAGATACCCGTTGATGACGATGGCGCCCGTCAGGGCGATGCCCAGCCAGCCGTTACAGCTCAGCAGACGCCGGGTAAAGGCGACGTTAAGCCGGGCCTCCTGGTGCTGTGCAATGGCGGCAGAATACGGTGTCTCCTTCGGTGAAGGCGACACGGGAGTTTTTTTCATAATGCGTCCTCACTGGTGCTCAGAGTGAAAAGGGGTAATCTGGTGTGGCCCCGGATGAAGAGGCCCGTGGAACAGGTGTGGATTGCGGTGCCGGAGAGGACTGACGAACTGAACTCCGGCTGACGGCCCGGGATTTCACCGGGACAGACGTGGTCGGAAGATTAACGCCCAGGTCTCCCCACGGGTCGATGGTGCCGGGCAGGTAGTCATGAATTTTGTCCCGTGCGGCACTGCAGATCTGATCCTTTATTTTGTCGAGTAAATCGCTGATATCAGGAAAAACCGGTACGGTGACGGAGGTACTGATCTCCCCCAGGCACTGCTGAAAGCCGTTCGAGGCCTGTTTTTCCCGCTGTGCCCAGGATTCTGCGGCTTTCTGTGCCTGTGCGTAACCGGCCTGAGCACCGGCAAGCGCCGCTGTCGATGCCCGACAGCTGGCCGCACTGGCGGCAGCACAAAATGAACCGCTGATGATGATGGCGGCAATGAGTGTTTTCATGGTCTGACTCTGTGTTATACGCCGGGGCGTGGTGCGTTGTGATTTCTGCGGGGAGCGTTCTGTGGCTTATTGCGCATTTCAGTCACCTGTTCAGGCGGCACCGGCGGGCGACTGAAGCCGAGTTCCTGTTGCAGTGCCGCCGGACGCTTTTCCGGGGCGGTGACCTGCGTCAGAATGCGTTCCCGCTCACCCTTCAGTGTGAAGACGAAACTGTTGTAGTTGCCGGTTTCGTTGTTGATGGCATTGCCTTTCCCGATGGGGCGGAGTCCCTGTGGTGTCACCTCATTCAGTATCAGGTGGCGCTCGCCGTTCTGGCCGACAAAACGCCCAAGAACAGGTTTGTGCCGGCCTTCATGCAGAACCAGTCCCTGAACAAAATCCCCCCGGGCTTTCACCAGAAGGAGCTTAAGCTGTTGTGTGGCTTCATCCTGAAGCTGCATCAGCAGTTTTCCGGCTTCCGGGTGAGGGGCGGGCAGTTCCGGTGATGCCGGTGTCTGTCGGGGTGTCGTCACGCCCTGTCCGTTGTGTTGTACCCACAGGACTTCCGGCAGTGCAGGCAGCGTCGGGGGTGTGGTGCCGGCTTTGCGGGCCATGTCGTCCACGGCTGCCTGCAGTGCCCGGTAATCGCCCAGATGATAGGGCCGCAGCTCACCCGGTTGGGCCAGTTGTCCGGTATGGCGGGCAACCACATAGGGATCCACGGCAGGGCGGGCTTCCCACTGGTTGCGGGTGACCTCCTTCTCTTCGTAGATCCAGCCGCCATGCTCGTTCTGCAGAGGCTTACCGTCATCACCCAGCTTTTTCACCTGAACGGTCACCGGTTTTTTCCCCAGCATGGTCAGTGTGGCCATGTCGCCGGTTTTCAGTCCGCTGTTCCGGATGGCCTCCTGGAGTCCAATTCCCCACACAAGACGCTCACCATGTCGGGTTCTCAGGTGTGCGTAATAACTCCGGTCTTTTTGTTTGTCGAAGTTATAGTGCGCCGGTCCGAATGCCAGCAGCTGACCGGTAATGCCAGCGGATGCCTCCTTGTGACTGGCGTTCCGGGGCAGGGCGGTTTCCATCCGGGTGGGCAGGATATCCAGCGGCAGTGCCGATTGTTGCGGGGCGGACGCGGCGTTTGCGGAACGCTCCTGCCACAGAATGTGATTCGCATCGGGCGACAGGGGCTCTGCTTCGGCTCCTGGCACCGGCTCAGACTGCAGTCTGGCCCGCGCCTGATTCAGCATTTCAACCTGTTCCGGGTTTTTCAGCTTCAGTTTCAGGTCGTAGGTGGCAATGAGCGTGATGGCGCGTTGTTTGAATTCGTCGCTGCCGGTCAGTTCAATTTCACCCTTAAGCTGGCAGTGGCTCTGTGCCGTCAGTAAGGCGGCCAGTACAGCACGATCATCCCGGCTGGCTTCCTGGCTGGCCATCGTCAGGTGCGTGACAAAGTCCGTAAAGACATGCTTTCCGTCCAGAAACATTTCCAGCGGATATTTGATGTCTTTCGGGTCCATCCCTTTATACGGATGACTGAGGCCTTTCATGATGGCGTTCAGATCATGAAGCGGAGAAGGGATGGCATTTTCCACCGGGGGTTTTTCTATCCGGATCCCGTCCGGCTCCGTGGAGTCAGGAGACGCCTGTTTTTTCTTTGGCGGCTGAAACGGCAGGGGCGCGTCTTCCTGTACGGGGGGCTGTGTTTCCGCTTCTGAAGTCCGGGGTGCCGGGGAGGACGGTATGTCATAGTAACCGTAAGCCTCGTCGTCCTCATACTCCATAGCCGCTGCCAGTCTGGCATTGATATCGTCGGTGTCAGCTGGCGCTTTTGCCGCATTCATCTCCGACTCACCGGCTGGGGCCGGGGTGTCAGCGACGTCCGTTGTGACGGTTTCAGCCGCAGGGGCAGGTTCCGCAGCGGTGTTATCTGCCGCGTTCGTCTCCGGCTCACCGGCAGGGGCCGGGATGTCAGGGACGTCCGTTGTGACGGTTTCAGCCGCATGGGCAGGTTTCGCAGCGGTGTTATCTGCCGCGTTCGTCTCCGGCTCACCGGCAGGGGCCGGGTTGTCAGCGACGTCCGTTGTGGCGGTTTCAGCTGCAGGAGCAGGATCCGCAGCGGCGTTATCTGCCACATTCATCTCTGGCTCATCGGCAGGGGGCGGGTTGTCAGCGATGTCTGTTGTGGCGGTTTCAGCCACAGGGGCAGGCTCCGCAGCGGTATTATCTGCCGCATTCGTCTCCGGCTCACCGGCAGGGGCCGGGGTGTCAGCGACGTCCGTTGTGGCGGTTTCAGCTGCGGGAGCAGGCTCCGCAGCGGTGTTATCTGCCGCGTTCGTCTCCGGCACACCGGCAGGGGCCGGGGTGTCAGCGACGTCCGTTGTGGCGGTTTCAGCTGCGGGAGCAGGCTCCGCAGCGGTGTTATCTGCCGCGTTCGTCTCCGGCACACCGGCAGGGGCCGGGGTGTCAGCGACGTCTGTTGTGGCGGTTTCAGCTGCAGGAGCAGGTTCCGCAACGGTATTATCTGCCGCATTCATTTCCGGCATGTCGGCAGCATTCGTTGCGACCGGTGTTGCCTGATTATCAGGTGTTTCCTTCACGATATTCTCCTTCGCCGGACACCGGGCAAGCACCTGCTGCCAGACGGGCGTCAGCTGTTCTGTCAGGGCTGCCAGTCCTCTGGCCTGATGCAGATCGTTGAAATCGGTCAGCCCCTGCTCCCGTTCTTCACGGGTGAACTGTGGGACAAATGCGGTTCCTCTGGTGAGGCGTGCGGCTTTTTCGGCGGCTTCTTTCCCCGGATTCCCCGGACGCCCGGGTTTGGGGAGATCATCATCGCCCAGCAATAACATCGGGCTGCCCGGGTAACGGGTGTGGAGATTTTCCGCAACTTTTACCAGATTCCCGGAGTCAACCGTCATCACAACAGGGTGACGCAGTGCCATCGCGCAGCTGGCCGCCGTGGCGTAACCTTCGGCCAGCACAATGGGGTGGTTATCCTTCAGCGAACCGCCGACGACAAAGAAGTTACCGGCTTTTTCCGCATCTTTTGCCAGCCGCTTGTTACCTTCCGGGTCAATCGTCTGAATCGAACGGATCTGCCCGTCCGTGTTGTACAGCGGAATAACCAGCCCCTGACGGTTGTCAATATGTACGCCCCGCGCGGCCTGAACGCCCTTTTTCTGCAGGTAAGGGTGATCATGCCCGGCCTGTGCTGTGCGCTTATATCGCTGTGCCGATGTACGGGCTTTCTGGTCATGCAGGAGGCGGGTCTGTTCTGCCCGGTTCCAGGCCTCCTGGGCATTGACGGCTTTGATATGCAGGGCGACCACCGGATCCGGTTTTTCACCGCTGTAAGACCAGGTGGCGTTAATTTCACTGCCGCCATCCCGGAAATCGTTAAACCAGCCATTGGGATGGCCGTCGAGGTGGCCAACGTATGAGCCGGATTTTTTGCCACCGGTATCTCCCTGCAGACGGATCCGGTGCTTTTTACCATCCATTTCTACGGGGTTTCTGGCATCCAGAATGGCACCGTTTGCCCGGAGAAAATCCTCGAACTGCGTTCTGGCATCAACGGATGAAACACCGGAATGGTGTTTATTCGGCAGCCAGGGTTTCAGTTTTTCCAGGTCTGCGCCTGCCCGGGCATACCAGCATTTTTTTTCACGATCGAAAAGCACGGCCTGACGACCGTCTTCAAGTTTTCCGGCCAGTTTTTTAACGTCCTGATGCTGGTCGTGAGGGATTGCCAGATAGGTTCTGGAAGGGGTCATAAATGAGTGTCTCCCTGTCAGAAGAAGTTACGGTACCACCAGGGACGTCCGCTGATGCGGGTGCCGCGCAGGCGATGAACAAGTTTCTGGCCCAGCACAGCGGCGGTGATCCCCATGCGGGTCAGAATGGCAAAGAAAGCAATAAGGGCGATGCAGAACATAAACATGAACAGGGATGGCCACCTGAACCACAGCAGCAGCGTCAGCCAGGCAAGAGGGGGAACGCTGAACAGTCGGACAGGTGGTGAGGCATCCCGGGACATGGAGTAATCAGCCATGTTTTTTCCTCCGGGTGAATTCCTGAAAGCCGATGTATTCCGTCGCGGTGGCTTCGGTGATCCGGCCTTCCTGATACAGTGACCATGCGGCATCCGCAATGCGGGTGCCGTTCCGGGTCAGCATGTCGTTAAGTACGGACGGCCACTGGTTCCAGGCATGCTGACGTAACTGACTGCGGACAGATTCATCAAACAGAATGTATTCCCGTACCGCCTGCCGGCGTCCGTCCGTGGTGGGGATCAGGCGCTGGACGATAATGAACTGCAACAGTTCAAGCATGTCCCAGGCCAGCGGCTCACGGTTGTCTGACGGCAGCATTCGCACGCTGCGGGAGAAGGCGTGTCCGGGAGAAAAGGCATGTTCGGTTCCCAGACAGAGGTGACCGGAGAGGGCGCAGTTCACCATGCCTTCAACGGTTTCGCCGTCCCTGATTTCGCCAATGCCGATAATGGTGGGGGCCTGACGCATTGAGAGGCGCAGGCCGGCGGCAAAGGATGGAACGTCCTTACCCACTTCGCACTGCTGGGGCTGCAGTACCCAGTCGTTACCACCCAGCAGCGCCTCCACGGGATCTTCATAGGTGACGATTTTACAGTGAGGTGATGTTCTGCCATGGTGCTGATAGGTGGCCGTCAGCAGGGTGGATTTGCCGGAGCCGGTCGGCCCGCAAATCAGGCCGATGCCTTCATGGGGAAGGGCGGCCAGTGCCCGGAATAAATCTTCCGGCAGCCCCATATCAGCCAGGTCGGGAATATGGTTATTGATGATACGCAGGGTGACTGCCGCAGCCGTACTGAGTCCCCTGATGGTGGCCTGGGTAAAATTGGCCCGGAAACGCAGTCGTTCTCCCCGCTGCAGGCCAAAACGGCCGTCACTGTTGCCTTCCAGTTGCAGGGAACGGTCGGCCCCCGTTCCCCGCTGTATCAGTGCCTTAATGTCAGGACTGAAAATCTGGTCAGTCAGATATAACAGTGTGGGATGATCCAGCGTGAACGGGCTGCAGCGGATCATCCGTCCGTGGTGGCCAACAATCAGCGGACCGCCGCTCTGCAGGTGGATATCGGACACACCGTGACGGTAGCAGTGCACGAGAAAGCCACGCAGCCTGTCCGGGGTGACGCCACCGGCAAAACTGAATTGATCAAGAGGCAGAAGGGTATCCACGGCGCTCACTCCCCGACCGTGATTTGTGGAACCCAGCGTTTCTTATCCAGTTCAAAGCCGGCGGGTTGTTTCAGGTCACGGACGCGATCGCCCAGCATTAACTGGCTGCGGGTGCCGGTGACACTCTGATGCTGTTCGGTGACGACAGGAGGCGTGATCATGTTCTGTCGGGCCAGCTGCGTGTATCGCATCATCCCGGTGTAATCACGGGTCAGCCGGTTGAAGTTTGCGGTCAGCGTTTCATCCGCGCTTTTGCGCCCTTCCTCCCATCCCTGCCGCACGGCTTTCGTCCAGACTTCCCGTTCAGCACTGTTACGGGGAACCACGCTGTCGTCAGGGCGGGCGGTGGTGGTCAGTCCGGCAAACAGATACTGTCGCCAGCCGGGAGGATTACTGACAAAACGTTCAGGGCGCAGGAGTCTGTAAGTCTGCTGTGCCGTGCGCATCTGTTTGTCGGTAATGGTGGCCAGAGAGCCGGCGCTGGCAATGACCGGCGGCAGCCATCCCTGACGGCTGATGAGGGGGGCAAACTGATACAACTGATCAAGCTCTGTTCCCCGGGCGGTCAGTGCCTGACGCAGTTCCCAGGCACGCTGCGCTTTTCCACCCCGGAAGCCTTCGGTTCTGCCGGCCTCCGTCAGCATCTGCCAGACGGTTTCATTCACCCCGTCAGGCAGTTTTTTCGCGGCATCAATATAACGCTGTATGTCCGGCGGGGCTTCCTCTTCAGCACGGACGATGCCGGTCATGAATAAGAGGGCCATCAGACACCACGGTGCATATTTCATGATGAGACTCCTTTCAGGGGGGGCAGAAAGGTGACTTCCAGAGACGTGGCTGTCTGGACCAGCGACGCCCGCCAGTTGATCTGAACCTGAATCAGACGCAGGAGTGTCTCAAACGTGATGTTCTGTTCATGGATGGTGACCGGAAGAGGGAGGCGAACACCGGTCATGCGCAATGTCAGGCCACGCCGGTGAGCCAGCTGACTCAGCAGTTCGGCGGCATCACCATCCCAGTCCACTGAAAGGCGCTGTGAGTTGGCGGTGATACGTCCGGGGAACTGCCAGCCTTCAGGCGTCAGGTTATTCAGGGGAATACTGATGGCGGTCACCGGAGGGAGGCTGGTAACCGGGGCTTTTCCGGTGGAATGACAGCCGGCAAGCAGCAACAGTGGCGCTGCCAGCCAGAATGGATGACGTAATTTCATGGGGAAACCTCGGAGATGACAGAGTGTTAACCGGTTTTTTCCTGGCGGCGAAGGTACAGCCAGATGGTGCGGATATCCCGGGCATAACGCTGGCGCAGCCCGGCATTGCCGGGAGCAAAACCGGCGTTGTAGGAGCCAATGCAGTCCCATGTCGGGCCACATTTCTGCAGGTGGCGCGCCAGCACCCAGGCACCGGCCTGAACGTTCAGACAGGCATCGGTCAGCAGGTCGTTACCGGCGGTGAGCACGCCATAACGACGCAGAACCGGAATATGTCGCTCATTGATTTGCATCAGGCCATAGTCCCGGCTGGTTATCTGCCCGGCTTTGTTCCGGTTATAACCGATGGCACGGGTGTTCAGACGGCTTTCTTTAATGGCGATGGCCTGCAGCAGAAGGGGATCAATCTGATACCGCTCTCCGGCCTGCCGGAAACACCATGCCCCGGCAGGGGGGAGCCAGAGCAGTCCGGTAACAAGCAGCAGAACGCGCCACATCACAAAAGGTCCGAACCGGCAGGTGAAACCGTGACCGTATGGCGATCGAAGTCGATCGTCATCTTCAGCTGATGCTCACGGGCGATTTTCTGCAGTACATATGGCCACTGGTCGTTACCTGCCCATGATACCGGCAGGCGGGAAGCCACTTCGGGCATCAGATGTGGCTGCCAGCCCGGCGGCAGAATACGCTTCAGCGCCGTTGTCAGGGGAACCTGTCGGCCACGCTGTTGTGTCAGGGGCAGCAGGGCCGGGCGTTTCCCGACAAGGGTCACACCGGGAAGGTGCTGTTGTGCTGTGTGGGCTGATGATGATGCGGGGCGTGGTGACGGTGTTGGTTGTGAAAGCGAGTCTTTCTGCAGTGCGCGGATTTTTTCTGCGTGCTCTGTGATGAGCGTGTTGACAAAGGATGCTGCCGGTGTGTCAGGTGTCCGGGGTGTGGTAGTGCAGCCTGACAGAACGACGAGCAGGGGCAGTAACAGGCAGCGATAATGCATGAAGCCTCCTCATGATGTTGTTTTTCTGGTGCGGCGGCCGGATTTATTTCTGCTGTTCACCCGTTTTGTCAGGTGCTCCATGAATTTTTCATGGATATCCGGTGTTGCGTGAATTACCGTGTCGATAGCAGCACGCAGGACTTCTGATTTTCTGACGGGCTGTTCCAGCATGCTGGTTGCCGCCACGGCGATCCGCGTCAGCGTCTCTTCCTGTTTCTGCTCAACGGTATAGCAGTACACTGGGTTTCTCATAACGACTCTCTCCTTTCAGGGGGCAGTTCGGAAGGATATAAACCGGTGCAGACAGGCACCGGTATGGAGATACTGAAGGTGATTTACCAGCCGCCGGCGAAGCCCACACCGAGAGCAGAGTTATGGGCTGAATCCCACGACACATTCAGTCGGACATTTGTATTCGGGGAAGTTTTGTACTGCACGCCAGCCGCCAGCGCATTTCCGTTCTGGTAATTTCCCAGACCAACGCCCCAGGAGAAGTTGTTTTCGGCAACGTAAGGGATGGAGGCGATAGCTGTCACACCGGCAATGCCCGCGTTGAGGCGTTTTTCTGCCCGCTCTATTTTTTTATTCAACTGTTCGAATCGCTGGTTTGACTGCTGATTTAACTGACTGAAACGATTGTCGGTGTACTGGTTGGCGTTTTGTTCCGCCTGGTCAGCTGCATTCTGCGCATACTGGATACTTTGTTGATAGCGGGAATCGGTATAGTTATTTGATTCCGTAATCGCTTCATTTTTAGCATTATTAATATTCTGATTAATGACGGTATTGTTCTGGGCTATTTTGTTATCTGTATAGTGATTGGATGTGATAATAGCCTCATTTTTGGCATTATCTATATTTACATTCAGTTCGTTTTTGGTATCCGTTATTTTACTGTCTGTATAGTTATTGGAAATAGTGATGGCTTCATTTTTTGCATTATCAATATTGAGGTTTAATTCGTTTTTGGTTTCATTGATTTTGGTGTCGGTGTGATTGTTGGATGTGTTGATTGCTTCGTTTTTTGCATTTTCGATATTGAGATTTAGTTCATTTTTGGTTTCGTTGATTTTGGTATCGGTGTAATTGTTGGATGTGTTGATTGCTTCGTTTTTTGCATTTTCGATATTGAGGTTTAGTTCGTTTTTGGTTTCGTTGATTTTTGTGTCGGTGTAATTATTGGATGTGTTAATGGCTTCGTTTTTTGCATTTTCGATATTGAGATTTAATTCATTTTTGGTTTCTGTAATTTTATTATCCGTATATGAGTTTGCTGCATTCAGTGTTTCGGCGGCTTTATCATTTAATTGTTTAACATTTACGGCATCAGTGTCTGCTGTACCTGCGGCGACGTTAGTGATCTGACGTTCATTACCTGCTTTACCAACAGATACCGTGTTTTCCCGATCAGCAACAGAGCCATAACCTAATGCAACACTGTTGGTTGCTGATGCTGACGAATAGGCACCAAGTGCGGTGCTGTAGGTGCCGGTTGCGCTGCTGTGGGCACCGGTAGCTGTAGCTCTGGCCCCTTGCGCGTCAGAGAAATATCCGGATGCAGTAGATAACTCACCGGACGCCGAACTATGAGAGCCAGTAGAGGTGCTGTTATTACCAGAAGCTGTGCTGTTCTCCCCAAAGGCTGATGAACTTTGTCCTGTAGCCCAGGCCGTATGACCCACTGCCGTACTCTGGTTCCCGCTTGCTTTGGAGTTAGAACCGATGGCTGTGGCATCACTGGCTGATGCATTTGCATATGAGCCAAATGCAGATGCTGTTGGTGCACCCGCAGAAGCATTATCGCCATATTGAGTGGGGGTTGCGGTAAGTGCTGCAAATGATGAAGGGGCAAACAGAATGTTAGCAACAAATACAGCTAAAATCGTTCTGGAATATCCGGATGTTTTTTTCATATATACTCCTGTATTAAAGGATAGGTTAATAAAGATGATTTTTAGCGAGGGAATAAACGAGCGGCAGGAGTGATGCCTGAAAATATATGGAAACAGCATTATCTTTTCTGCTGTTTCTTCCTCAGTGACATTCTGGCTTCACGGGATTTTTTCATTTCTGACAAATACACCGGAAGGTAATTCTTTTTACCGGAGGATGTCAGTGTTGTTCCGATCGTGGTTTCAGATGGGTGAACTTCTGAAAGAGAGAAGTTACTGAACATATTTATTTCCTGCAGATACGGATGACATTGTGGGATGCCATAAATCACTATGCCTGGCCCCCCATTTTGAAGAGGGAAGCGTGTCCTGGCCGATATAAATCGTTCGCACGGAAATCCCCTTCTCCAGCAGATTTTCTTTTCCCGACATGACCTGAAAGTTTTCTGCGTAAAAAGCCTGTTCTGCCGCGAAGCTGTCCTTCTGTTGTTGTTGAATCAGGTGGAACGCCACCGGGGCCACCATGTCGCCAGTGCTGCTGAAGCAGTTCTCCGTCGCGGAGAGTTGAAGAATGTGATTTCTTCTGCCTGATGAGCGGGAACGCAGCAGGGCTTCATGGAGAATGTCATCCGGGAAACGGCAGATGCCAGGGCGCCAGCCCTGTTTCATCAGATTACTGAGGGCTGCCCGGAAGCGGAAAATGTCACAGTTCCCGGCACGTCCGGCATTGACCAGCAGAGCATTCAACAGGTTGCCAATTGGCATGGTGTGGTTTTTGCGTAACAGTTGTCGCAGGGAGGTGATTTCATCATGCAGACCGGAATCCTGGCAGGCGGTATTCAGCCACTCGTTCAGGAAGCGACGTCGTTCTGCATCTGTTGTCAGATGTTCTGCCGCATTCAGCGCAGCCAGCATGCGGGAGAGCAGGTTTCTGACAGGATGTTCTGATTCTGTTGTCATCGGGAGATCCTTACATTACGGGAAAACAGCAGCGCGGAGATGTGACATTCAGGCAAAAAAAAGCCCGGCCATGAAGGCCGGGAAAATGCTCTGGATATCATTGCTCCGGAAGGCCTTTCTGTACCAGTTCCAGGAGCATGGAAATTCTCGACACCGGACGTGGGAGATCTTCCAGGTGGAGAAGGTACTGGTACTGCGCCGGGGTCAGCCTGTCTGAAGCCGTGTCCAACGCTTCACAGACTCCCGAATCTGGCGCGGGATCCGGGTAAATCATCATCAGCCCGTCAACAATACTGTTGTGGACTTCAGGAATACGGTTTCCGAAACGCACAAAGTCAATAAAGGCACTGTGCTGTCGGATGGCTGAAACCGAATGGATATTAAAGTCCGCCTTCAGAAAAAAATATCCCGGAAACACGGGGGCTATCTGACGACGAAAGGAATATACGGTATCAGTACGTCTGAGCATTCTGATATGCAGGGGTGTCCAGGGATACATGTCCCGGTCACTCAGCCACCCGAAAAGGGCTTCCCGTTTTTTCCCTGTGGTAATGTGCCTCGCCAGATACCAGCGATAGTCTGAAATTTGTTCTGTTGTCATCAAAAATCAACGCTTCGCGCGGAATTCATCCAGGTGGATGAACTCTCTGTATTCCGGGATGTTATGAAAAGCACAATAAAACAAAGACTTATACATAACATTTAATCTCTGTGGTAATACCACCCGTTCTGGCGGTGAAAGGGTGATGCGCAAAAGTTTAAATAACTAATAAATCAAGTCAAGACGATCGATAAAACTGCGTACATCAATTTATCCAGATGAAATGATCGTTTAAACACAAATATGCAGAATAACATTCTGTGTGTAATCTCGATTTTAGATCATTCGATCGTGTTTTATGGTATGGGCGATCTTTTCTACCAAAAACGGATGAAATGGCAGACAAATGTTCTTTTTGTGACCATGTGGGTAAATTGATTTACGTCAAGAAAATTGATGCGTTATTAAGAGGGAGACTTGAAAAAATGAAGTTCAGAGAGGGGGTTACTTCCAAAAAAGAAAGAAAGCGGGTATATTTTCGGGCGTTGTGGTAAGGATCCATTGGGATCGTAAGGCAGAATGCGCCATAAGGCATTCAGGAGAGATGGCAAGTACGGGCATCAGCTCAGGAGACTGAAGATGTTCCGGAAGCCATAAAAGGAAAACCCCCATAATCTTCTTCGAATCTTGGCGGACACGGAAAGATTATGGGGGCCTCACAGAATACGGGAAAAGTATAATGAAACCGTACCAGAGATTCAACCCTGTGCAGTGTATAAATACACGGCATAATCGCTCCGCCATAAGCGACAGCTTGTGGCAGGTCTGAAGAATACATCATATAACGCCGTACACTGGAGTCAGCTGTCCCCCGAAGACCAGATCCGTTTCTGGGAAGAATATGAGGCGGGAAGGGCAACCTCTTTCCTGGTTGAACCGGAAAGGAAGCCCACAAAGCGCCGTCGTGGCGAGCACTCCACCAGACCCAAATGTGAAAATCCGTCCTGGTATCGTCCTGCGCGCTATAAGGCGCTGAGCGGGCAGCTCGGGCACGCCTATCATCGTCTGGTGAAAAAGGACCCGGTGACCGGCGAGCAGAGCCTGCGTATGCGTATGTCGCGGCATCCTTTTTACGTGCAGAAACGGACGTTCGTTGGTCGCAAATATGCTTTCCGCCCGGAAAAACAACGCCTCCTCGATGCCATCTGGCCGGTTCTGGTCAGCTTCAGTGATGCCGGCACACACACCGTGGGCATGAGTGTTTCCCGTCTGGCCAGAGAAATCAGCCCGAAAGACAGCAAAGGGAAGGTTATTCCGGAACTTGAAGTGACAGTCTCCCGTCTTTCCCGTCTGCTGGCCGAACAGGTGCGTTTTGGTGTGCTGGGTGTGTCAGAAGAAACGATGTGGGACCGTGAAACCCGCCAGCGTCTGCCGCGCTATGTCTGGATAACACCGGCAGGGTGGCAGATGCTGGGCGTCGACATGGTGAAACTTCACGAACAGCAGCAGAAGCGGCTGCGTGAAAGTGAAATCCGCCAGCAGCTCATCCGGGAAGGTGTACTGCGTGAGGACGAAGATATCTCCGTACATGCGGCCAGAAAACGCTGGTATCTGCAGCGCAGTCAGGATGCGCTGAAACACCGTCGGGCGAAAGCGGCAGCCCGCAAGCGTGCTAATCGCCTGAAGAAATTACCTGCCGACCAGCAGATTTATGAGATGTCACAGCACATCCTGAAGCGTATGCCGCCGGATGAAGCCTACTGGTGCACGCCGGAACGCCTGCAGCAACTGGCCATCAGGGAGCTGTACCAGCTTGAACTGACGCTGGCTGCGCCCCCACCGCACTAGACAGCATCATCCTTCAGCACGGAATCATCGCCAGCCCCTCCGGGGCTTCCGGCGCTGGTTCCGTCCGGCCAGAAATCCCCCGTAACCACCTGAAATCCCCTCATCTGGTCATACATGGCCATTAAATCACTTACCGGTCGTCAGAACGTGGCCACGTCGTTTCAGTTATCCACATAAACCCGCAAACAAAAAACGTTAAGAAGCTGCAAACCAGAAACAAGAAACCTGCAATATAGTCTTAACCCCCTTATCTAATCCCCTGCGTTGTTCCACCGCAGGGAAAGTCTTTATCTCTGATACTCCTGTGAACAGATACAAAAAGGCCTTCGCTTGCAGCGGCAAAAGCCGCGCCGCTCAGAATTAAAAAGCACCTCCCACCGCAAGCGGCGGGCCCCCCCACAGGCACAGTTCTGAAACACCATGCCCACCCACCACTGAAAAGCGCCGCCGCCCCCGCCCGAAGGGCGGGAACAACATCGCTTTTAATGATGGATGTTGTAACTAAGCAACATCATCGCTGTCAGTCTTCTGGCTGGAAGTCCTCAGTACACGCTCGTAAGCGGCCCTGACGGCCCGCTAACGCGGAGATACGCCCCGACTTCGGATAAACCCTCGTCGGGACCACTCCGACCGCGCACAAAAGCTATCTCATGGCTGAAAGCAGGTATGGCTTAGCAGGGCGGGGATGGGATTGGCAAAATCTATCAATCAGTACCGGCTTACGCCGGGCTTCGGCGGTTTTACTCCGGTATCATATGCAACAACGGAGTACCGCCTTCCATGCCGCTGACGCGGCATCCTAAAAACCAGAGGATAGCTGTTCATTATTTTCACATGTTACAACATATTTAAATATGTGATAAAATTGTTTCAGCTGAGGGATCGGAGTTTATTTGTTGTTTACGGGATGGGATGTCAGTGAGGTTATTTTGAACAGAAAACAGTTTATTCAGAGTTACAGAGCCACTTGCCGGAACTGGACGAACTGTTCCAGCATCGTTTTTGCCCGATCTGCAAACTGATCTTCTGTTGATGCCCTTAAATAAGCTCTGATGAACAGTAGCCTTTCTCCACACCTTTAGGTGAAAACGAAGTTATGGGAATTGCTACAAGTATTGCGAAATGGACAAGTAATAATTTTAGCCAATTGTCGTTTATTGATTATGTCATTAAAATTCACTCTTCAGATATTCAGCCATTACAAAGTCGGCTAGGTAGAGTGAAGAGTAACTGTGGTGGTCGTAAGATATCGACTCTAAGTGATAAACAGCGGCAACTATGGGTTGATTTTGGCATAAGCCGGACTACATTTTATATATAAGAGGAAAAAGCGTGGCAAGTTACAAAGAAGCAGCATTGACGGTATCTAATGTTGCAAGCATAAAAAAAATGGATTTTAAATTTACGCTCAAACCGGGTTTGATGTGTTTGGTGGGCGCTAACGGTAGTGGTAAGACAACTCTGCTTAACCTTTTGTCTAGATTTTTAAATTATCCTTTAAATAACTATTTTTATGGTGACGTGCCATCTGATGCTGAGGTTTCATATAGTTATGATGGCACAAAAATACTTTGGAAGAGAGATGGCGGTCGTTGGGTTAGAGATAATCCAACGGATGATAATGTAAAAAGCCTGATAAAAAAAGGTACGTATGAGTCAGGTATTGTATATGGGAATCGTTTCGTTGTTTCTAGTAAAGAAAATATTAGAGAATTCAGTAGATTTTATCAGTCTATAAAAGAGGATGACTTAATCCCTGTGAGCGATTTTATCGTAAAATCGTTAGGGAAGATATTAAGAAATGATGATTCTTATTACAATGGGTTGAAAACAATAACAAAAGTTAGAAGAGATACTCTTCTTAGTGAAAAAAATGCTCTGCAATCAAAGACCGTAAAGGAAGATTTAAAGAATAATTATTTATTAAGAAAGGAAACCCCATATTTAATTAAACGTGGAACATCTTATATTACACAATACCAGATGAGTTCTGGAGAGTTTATGCTGTTGCGTCTACTTGGATTTATTGATGCTAGAATGCAAGCAAAGGAAAGTGAGACGAGGTTGGTTCTAATTGATGAAGTCGAAATAGCTCTACACCCAGCAGCTCAAAAACGATTGTTCTATTTCTTTAAGGATATAAGTGTTAGCAAAAATGTTTTCGTTATATTCTCAACTCATAGCCAAGCTATAATAAACATGTGTAGACCTCAAGATATACACTTGGTCAAAAATACTGATGGTCAAACGCACATTCAAACTCCATGTTTTCCTAATTATGCAATTAGAAGTACGTATGAGTTAAATGGGTATGATTTTTGTATTGTTGTTGAGGATGAGTTAGCGAGGAGAGTTGTTTGGGATGTAATAGAAAAAGAAAAACTTTGCAGCAATAAAATGATCAACGTTGTTATCGGTGGCGGGTGGTCTCAAATAATACCATTCGTTAACGATATGATTAGTAGCAAGGTTTTACCATCATCACGAATTATAGTTGTTCTTGATAAAGATGTTAAAGAAAGATTCGAACAAAAATACATGTCACCATGCAAAACGTGCGATATTTTTCGTGGCAGTGGTGTAGCTAAACCTAAACTTCCTAATAATATATCTTTTCATGATGATATATTGTTTTTACCCGTCGATTCATTAGAGAAAGAGTTGTTTTCAAAATTGATAAAAAATGTAGATTATGACTTCATAAATGCATTAGATAATAATGTCTATTTTAAAACAAAAGCGTTAGATGATTGTCTCTCAGAGTTTAAAGATGAAGCCAGTAGAACAACAGGCTTTGAGTCAATGGATAAATATGATCGAGACGGTAAGAAACTATGGGCTTTCTTGGTTAAAAATCTTAACCCTCACTACTCTAAAGATGATTTCATTTCATCAATTTGTCGAATTCTAATGGATATGGCTAAAACAACGGAGTTATGGGCCGAGTTCTCTAAAGATCTAACTAACCAACTAAGTTTCTTGCGACAAGGGTAATTTTGTTCTCTCTTTTAGGGGGCCGCTTGGAATTCGGGAAATAAACCACGTTAAGACTATTTTTTAGTCAAATAACTTTCAGGAATCGCCAGAATGGCGGGACAACAGCGGTTTTGGTGTCCGAAATCGTACGATTCTGTACATCCACGCAAGGGAATGTACGGAAGTAAGCCAAACGGTTATCGGACGGTCAGAACATTTCGTACAGCCTTTACGTTCAGTGAGTTAGATGGCCTGGACGTAACCACTCGTTAACTCAATTCTCTTAGCGTGGGAAAATTTCCGAATTCCGAGCGGACCCCTGAACAGGAGTTTCAAAACAGATTCCCGTTACTGCTTTAAAAGCATTGATGTTCTTTTTATTACTGATACAAATTTAATTGCTTGTCTTGGTGTTAATAACCAGGTCTCTTCCTGAGGCACCCCTAAATATGAGGCGCCTTTATTATTCACTTTTAATAACGGTGTGTTTTTATACTTATTATGGTTCATTGTATTGGGGGCGCTGGTTAAATATTTATATTCTAAATTCCATCTTGTAGCCACCTCATTATTCGAGGCTGAACTATTATTAAATAATAGAGCCTTTCGCGCTCTTTCTTTAGGAGGTAACTCAGACCATCTAACAAAGTTTATAAAAATGTTTGATAACTCATTAACATTATTTCTGTCCACATCATAAACTGCTGTATATCCTGTTGACGAAGCGAGAGTTGAAAACATAACAAGGAAACTTTCTTTATTACTTCTCATTCCTATGAGGGTATCAGACTCAAAGAAACAGGTACCATTCTTAGATGGATGAAAAAAACTATCCTCCTGGTAAAAACACATATTATTATCTAAGCCAGCTTTATAATAATCACCAAAAAATAAGGATTTTGAATTACATGCAGAAAGTAATAATGACAACGAAACAAGTAATATATTTCTTTTAAATATCATTTTCTTAGTCCTGATTATAATTTGGCCTTTGTTATGTTCAATTTAACGAACAAAAATTGTAGATTTAACGTTAAAATATTTTACTGACATATTGTTATCAACCCAATTTTAATGCGCTTAAGTTTCATTTATCACACCCTAAAGCTGAATATTTATCACAAGCCATTTTTACCGACAAATCACTAAGGCGATCAATGCCAATGGATTTACAATAATAAACAGATTCTTTTTTGCTATTCAGGTTCGTAACACTAACTCCGCGGCTTTCTCTCTCATCCTCATAGTTACTAAATATCGTGTACTTATACTCGGCGTTTACAAACGATACATTGAAATAATCGGTTTGAAATCGTGAGTAATGGTTGTATTTAAACCCTGAATAATCACTATCTTTCGATTCATAATTAAATTCAATTTTGTGATCTTTCGATAAGGTGTACCGAAGTACACCTTTGTTTTCATCTAGTTTGATTGTTCCTTTTGCTGTGTCACATAAGAAATATACATCACTTGCAAACGATGAACCACACAAAAGCATTGCAATCAACGCAAAGAACTTATAATGATGCATTGTAATTTCTCTCCATTTTCAAATCATATCCTTTCTGCCTTGGTCCGTTATATCTTTGAGCAAATGAAAGCCAATCTTTAGTCCGAATAGAGTGCAGTAATACTCTGTCAGCCTTAATGAAGCTAACGAATGCTTTTAACTGATTTTTCTCAGACTTACTTAATGCAAAAACGAAATCCTCAGGGCTCGCGTAGCCTGCTGTGGCGTAGTTCGACGCTAAAATCTGAAACTTACCCCAGGATGCTGATTTTAAAGCTGCTTTCTTGTCTAAAGTATATGCTTTAACTAGCTTTGCATACTGTATTGATGTTGCACCATACCCACCCGCAACAGGGTTTGATATATCTTCGAACTGATCATACTTCCCATTTGTATATTTATGAAAATGATGCCTTTCAAATAATATTGCTGGAACATAGTCATCGTTATCTTCAAATTTAAAATAGGAGCCATAAGAACCAGTTTCTGTTTTTGCTACAGCTTTAATTGCTGCAACTTCGCATCCTAATTCTTTTGCTGCCTCTTCATAATCAGTGTCGTCAATTTTGTCTCCATTATAGAAGTGAATAAATTCTATAGGAGTTAATACTCCATTAATAGGAGTTCTGGGAAACTCTGCACTTCGTAATATTTCCGGAAACTCAAGCGGATGAAAATGCCATACAGACCGCTGACTGGCGAATGGTGGCACCTTATCCATCCAGTGCGTTGCATCCAGAAATCCTCCGTTGGCCATCTTCACAACCGGGCTTTCATCCCTGGACTTACATACCGATGACCAGCGTGCATCATCGCGGGTACTGTGCCAGCAGCTGTCGTGTTTCACTATCAGGCGTCGCGCATATTCCGGGATGTTCATCTGATTGGTATGCAGCGCACCAAACAAATACTGGTCCAGAGATTTATCGGGATACGGGGTTGGCGGTCTTCTGTTTTCAGCGTTATGGATCAGGCTGTCATAAAACATTTTTGCCTGCGCGAACTGCGGTCCTTTTTCACCATCAAAGTGCGATCTGATGCTTTTCAGGGCATCAATGAGCCAGCTTTCATCCAGCGTACGGGTAAAATCTGTTGTGTGTTCAGCTTCAATACAGTGAAAATTTAGCCCCGCTAAATCGTGCTGACTGAGCTGCTCCACATCGTTCTGGTGCATCCACGTATGCGGACGGATCTGAAAGTATGTGACCCCGGTTTTATCCGTAAACGGGTACGTGGCATCACGTGGGATAATTTTTCCGGCATCAACTCGGGTAATGGCGCTCATTTGTTCAAATGTACTTTCCTCGTCCTCCCCGTTTCGCAGGTACAGCGGGCGTTTCAGCTTCAGCTTAATGAACTGTTTGCCTGTTTTAATCCCCTTCATGTTTGCCACCACATCTGGCACATGCTCATCGAGACTCAGTAGCTCGATATGGGCTTTATAGTCCGTGGTAATAATTTGCGGATAGTTATCTTCGTCAGCCAGATCCTGAGCGCCGAGAAATCCGACCGCATCTCCTGCTTTCACCATCACTTTCAATGGCACAGGCGGCACCACCACATCATCAAACACGCCGTGATTCAGCGCACTGTGCATCCAGTCAGGCAGACACACGTAACATTGACCATCAGGTTCCAGATATTCCGGGCGCATCGAGACCCAGAAAAGTTCTCCGGCGGGTTTACCGTCCTGAAGACGTTGCACCAGAGCAAACGGCTCCGGCCGCTGTTCCAGTAAAAACGATCTTTGTTGCAGTACGGCAAGCGTGTCACCCTGCGTCAGTGTTCTGGGGTGGCCGTGTTTGTTTGCCTGTACGTCTGGTGCGATTTCACGGCTGTCATCATGGTGGGAATATTTACGCATCCGCACACCGTGGCCTTTTTGTGTAACCCGGTAAAGCGGGCGTTTCGGAAATTCTGACAATGGCGCGATGTGCATGTAAAGCTGGTACAGCGTCAGCCAGGATGATTCATCCTGCTCGTCTGGCTTGTACACTGATTTTACCAGCACAAAGGTACCGGACTGGCGCAGGGGGCGTTCCTGATAACATTCGATAGCCGCGTAATCGCGGTTAACCCGCCATGCCACCACTTCGCCGTCCATCATGAACTGGAGCGGCACCGATTTTTCAGGTGTTTCCTGATTCAGCACCGAGGCCGGGGACGATGACGCCCCGACATGAATACCTCCGTGCCAGTAACGATTTACGCCAAGTAACCACCAACCGTGGGTATTTTTGCGAATGTCGGTCAGCAGCTCGTCATAGTTCTTATAGTCTCGTCCATCGGTTTTCCGTACCGGATAACGTATGTTCATCATCTTTTCTTAGGTGAAATCACATATTTCGATGGATTCTCGCGCGTATTTGTATACAAATCAAATATGCAGACAATGCATACCTAATGCCCTTGTGGTGGGTACACCAGAAAACGGGGAGCGGAGCGACTTTCGTCTGGCTGTTTCACCCTGCAAAAGATTTGATGGTGTGGGGGAGGTGTCAGAGCGTCGCAATCACATGTTGGAAAAATCTGGGGGGCAGGCGTAGAACACCATTGTTATCAGGCCAAATATTTGGTTTGGCATTCCATTAAATAGCTTTGCAGGGAGATAAAATGAATTACGATGAAATAACGAAAATCACTGCTGAACGTATTAGCGACTACATGACCGAAGCAGTTAATACGGACTCTAAAGTCGTTGCGGAAATGTTTCATAACGCTGCATGGGGAGTACGAGCATTGTGGTTTGAACTCGTTACAAAAATAGATATGGATATACATAAAAAGAACAGGTATGCGAGTTATGATCTTAGAAGGAAAATTGAAATGCAGCATGAAGAGTTTCAGAAAATGACAGCGCGCGAGCAAGTGCCTTTATTGAAATCGCCAGAATGATTTCCGCAGAATAGATTGCTGAAGAAATACGCCGTGACTCAGAACGCGGCTATTGTTGTCACGGCTTTGAATCGCAATTGCTGTCCTCTCGGTTGTAGGGATTTGGGCGATTATTAACTGTTAGCAGAACCTGGAAGACGAGCGCCAAAAAGTTCTCGTCGCTTTGTCTTAAAGGACATCAACACGCCTTTTCCTTTGACTATTGTCCTTCTTCTGGTTCTCGTCCAATTGCGATTTTCGTGAGCTCCGTATCAGTGAAATTTCCCTTTCCTGATTCTGTGTCAAAGTCACCAGGTTTGAACCGATGTACATCCTGCCATACAGAGAAACAGGTGTGGCAGGTGACAGGCAGTTCTCCATCAGCCACCTTTTCGCAGTTTTCAATCAGTACCCGTTCCTTGTTGTACTGTAAGTTATAACCACTTGTGCAAAGCGTTTCATACCCGTGAGCGCCTGTCACGATATGTGTGGCAATCCGTTCCCTGACTTTTCCGTCCACTAATAACTGTTCACGTGTGGTGATCGTTCGCATTTTTCTTCCTCATCAGCTTTCCTGTTGAAGCCTTCTGACTATAAAGCTCCGGATATATTACCCGCCCATTTTGGCTGGAGGTACTGGTGGAGTCAGGGGATGAATTGCAGATATTTTTTTCTAAATTTTAACTATATTTGTCTTTTGTGGTTCTAGTTTATTCTCCTGTGTGCTGTTTGAGTCGGCTTTTGTCTTTATTTTTCTTTATTTTTCTGTTTATAGCCGGTATCAGGTCTTTACTGATGCGTGCTTTTAGGTGATAATCGTCTTTGATTCCGTATTTTTCTAAAAAAATCTATTTTATTTATGTGAGGTTCTAGATGCGTATCTTTGTAGATGACGGTTCTACCAACATCAAACTGGCCTGGGTTGAAGACGGTGCAGTGAAAACGTTAATTAGTCCGAATAGTTTTAAGCCGGAATGGTCTATGACGCTCCAGGGGCTGACTGATTCCACTGTACCCGTTTCCGCAAACTATGAGATTGATGGAGAGAAATACAGCTTTGATCAATTGAGTCCGGATGCAGTGCGCACCACAGAAACACGTTATCAGTACAGCGACGTTAATGTGGTTGCTATTCATCATGCGTTGATGCAGTCAGGTATTGCTCCACAACCTGTTGATATTGTTGTGACTTTACCTTTAGGTGAGTATCTGGATGAGAACGATCAGCCAAATCTGGCTAATATCGAACGTAAGAAAAATAATGTCCGGCGAACTGTAATAGTTCAGGGGTGTGAAAACTTTACCATTCGTAAAGTCAGTGTCTTGCCTGAGTCCGTGCCTGCCGGTTTTGACGTGCTGAAAGATCTGAATGATCTGGAGTCGCTGTTGATCGTTGATATCGGTGGAACGACCCTTGATATTGCACATGTCCGCAGCAAAATGTCAGGTTTCACAAAAACTTATTGTGACCCCAAGACTGGCGTTTCCATCATTACTGAAGCAGTTAAGCATGCGATGGATGTGAATGTGAGTACACGAACCAGTTCTTATTTTGCAGATCGTCTAATCCAGGGCAGGGATGACAATGAATTCCTGACTCGTTATATCCCGAATGCAGAACAGCGTGAGCGGATCCTGACAGTATTACGTGACCGGGAAAAAAAACTGCAGCATCGTGTGGCTGATTCAGTAGGACGCTTTGCTGGTTTTAGTCATGTTATGGTTGTTGGCGGTGGTGCCAGCCTTGTGGCTGAGGCAGTAAAAAAAGCGACAGGAGTGGGTGATAACCGTTTCTTTGTCAGTGACAATCCTCAGTTCGATCTGGTGTTGGGAATGATGGCAATGAAGGGATGAGTATGGCTGATAATCGTAAGTGCTCTTTTTATATTTATCCGGAACGAAATGCAGCTGATCGGGTGGCCGACAGGTTTCTTGAAAAATTGCCTCAGAAAGAACGTGGTCGGGCAATGCGGGCCATGATGTTGTGTGGTGCTGCATTGATGAAGCAGGATGAACGATTGCCGTTCCTGATAGCTGAATTCCTGACAGACAGCACGTCTATGCAGGATATTCAGCGAATTATCAGTAGTACGCTACCCCAACAGGAAAATGGTGAAGTCGTTCGTTTGCTGGAGGCATTTCTGCAGTCTGCCGGTAATAATGCAAAAGCGATCCTGCCTGCGGTTGATTCTGCTACGCAAGAAATATCTGCTCCAGTCGATCAGAATCTCCTGGAAACAAGAAACAACATTAAGAACTTGTTTCCGGATGATGAATAAGAACTGAACTCTGTTAAAGGACGCTGTTGCGTCCTTTTTTCTTTTCCGACAAAGGATGTCGCCGGGCTCCTCTTTTTACTGCGCCGGCTGACGCGGCGCGGCAGGAACGCTGCCTGTGG
>ERZ1034701.26-NODE-26-length-67868-cov-12.161945_pt1 | contig 67868 bp, 96 predicted proteins | sample MGYA00520651_ERZ1034701 | MGnify/ENA primary metagenome ERZ1034701 (study PRJEB33766, sample SAMN09781713) | gut metagenome | biome: gut microbiome | host: Homo sapiens | place: Madagascar | study: EMG produced TPA metagenomics assembly of the PRJNA485056 data set...
GGAGAAAAATATGCTGAATTAGGGTGAAAATAAAGTATTTATCGAAGGTATCCTTAGTGAAATCAATGTTCGTGAAGGTGAATTTACCAAGAACGGCAGTAAGGTTCCTTACCTTTCTGGTGAAATTATTGTAAAAGTCAATGAAGTGCTTGATGGTGGAATGGTTGAGAATGATGTCCCAGTCAGTTTCTTCGTTACTAAATATACTAATAGTGGCGCTGAAAATCCGGCTTATAAGTCTGTGAATGATTTGCGCTCTAATTTTGTTTCTATCGCGGCGAGCGATATTGATACTGCTGACCGTATCCGCATTACTTCTGGTACTATTCAGGAGAATGCTTATATTGGACGTCAGGAGCAGACGGTTTCTTTCCCGAAGGTCAATGCTTCTTTCTTCCAGAAGATTTCTAAGGCTGATTGTGAGCCTCAGACCCGTTTCCAGAATACTATCTGCATTGCAAATATTCGTGATGAAGTTGACCGTGAAAACGAACCAACTGGCGCGCTTGTTGTAACCGGTGTTCTTGTCCAGTATGGTGGCCGTGCGGATATTGTTGAATATAAGGTTACTAATAAAAATGCTATCGACCATATTCAGACCAATTGGCAGAAGGGCGATACAGTAAAGATTTGCGGTAAGCTTCGTTTCTCTAAGACCACTTTCTATACCGAAGAAGAAGTAGGTTTTGGTGAGCCCATTCGCACTCCTCATACTCGCAATACTAGCGACCTTATCATTACTAGTGGTTCTGCTGGAAGCCTTGAGGGCGACCAGGCCTATGATACTAATGAAATTGCTAAGGCTCTCAATGAGCGTAAGGTACGTCTTGAAGAGATGAAGCGCAAGGCCGCGCAGAAGAATATTGCAAATGCTCGTCCCACCAAGGGTGCAGACCTGGGATTTTGAGTTAGGAGGTAGGTAAGTTATGGTTGATTTACTGAACCTTTAGCCTACAACAATTAGCCGAGACTTGAGAAGCAAATATTTGCTAATTTATTCACAGCCTGAATGCTTTGGGCTTTGAGGAATACAACCTCTCAAAAATGGAGAAAAAACTGGAACCCTGAAATGGGAATCAGAACGGAAGTTATTATCTAAAAGTAATAACACGTGCAACGCATAGGAATATAAAACATATAATGGAGGTATCTTTATGGCTAATAAGATACAATTACCGCAAGAAACGGTAGATATAATTTTAGATAATTATTGCAATAAAAAGTATGGTTTGATAAAAAGTGGGAAGGAAGTTGGAGTTAGCTCATATATGGTTCGACGACTTCTTTTAGAAAAAGGAATACATATACGTTCTTTCAGTGAAGCCGCAGTAGCTTCTAACCGAACACGAAGACTGTATTCTGTGAATGATGATTATTTTTCTACTGAAAACCATAACATGGCTTACTTTTTAGGCTTTCTCGCCGCAGATGGAACTGTAAATAAAGATAGTAATCAAATCAAAATTGGACTAAGTTCTGTAGATAAGGATTTTCTTGAACAACTGCGTCAAGAAATTGAAGCAGAACATCCTATTATTAGTTATCAAACCGCTAACGGATACAATGTGTCTGAACTAAAATTTTCTTCCTCTAAAATAAAACAAGATTTGAGTAAGTATAACATTATTCCCAAAAAAACATATTCTTTTTCTTTTCCTATAAATTTAGATAGAAAATATTGGATAGATTTTATACGTGGATATTTTGATGGAGACGGGAGTGTTAGCACAGCAGGACCAAGTGCAATTCGTTTTCAAATTTGCTCATACCGCCCTCAAGTTTTAGAGACTATAGTAAATTATCTTTACGAAGAATACGATATTCCAAAGGTATCTATTCAACAGCAGATGAAAGAAAGTGGTCATTATTTATATAATTTCCAATATTCTAATTCATCAACTAGAAAGCTCTTTGACATCTTATACTATCCAGGCTGTTTGTGTCTTCCAAGAAAATATGAAAAATTCAAATCCATTATATGATATAAATTCCCACGAGTCTCCAACCCTAATAAGGGCGAAAGCTATGCTGAACTTATATGAATAAAAATATAAGAAGTAAAAGATAAAAAACTTTTACGATAACAAAATGAAAGCCGGAAAGACTTCTTTCGCGGCCTCTCTGCCCAACAATTTGATTTTTAGTTTTGAAATTGGTACTAATGCTCTTTCGGGCATTTATGCCCTTCCTATTACTAAATGGTCTGAATTGAAGTTAGCTGTCAAGCAGTTAGAAAAGCCAGAAGTTCAAGCTAAATTCCATACAGTAACTTTTGATACTGTTGGCATTGCATATGGGCTTTGTGAAAAGTATATTTGCGCTCAGAATGGAGTACAGTCTATTTCTGATATCCCTTGGGGTCGCGGCTATGCGATGGTCAAGCAGGAGTTTGAAGAAACTCTTCGTAAGATTTCTATGATGGGTCTTGGTATTATCCTTATTGCGCATTCTTCTCGTAGAGTTGAAAAGCAGTCTGATGATAGTGAAATTGAGTTCTTTAGCCCCGACCTTGATAAGCGTTGTTATTCTATTGTCAATCAGCTTGTCGATATTATTGGATATATTGACGTTCGTTTCAAGGAAGATGGAACATCTGAACGTTTTCTCTATACTCGTCGCACGCCCACTGTAATGGCTGGTTCTCGTTGGAAATATCTTGACCCCGTAATTCCTTTTGGTTATCAAGAACTTGTAGATGCGATTGGCCGTGCAATTGAGCGTTCCGAAAAGGATGATGGCGCCGTTGTCGTAGATAATCGCACTCCGGTTATTCAGGAAGAGCGCTCCTTTGAAGAAGTTGAAGCAGAAGCCCGTGAATTATGGAGTAAGGCTGTTTCTAAGGACGAGCGCAATGCCGAAAGAATAATGGAAATTGTTGAAAAGGTTTTTGGTCAAAAAATGAAACTCTCCAATATTACTCCGGCACAAAAAGACCTTTATGAGGTTGTTGTTGCTGAAATGCGCGATTTAGTGTGATATAAGAGAGGGAATATTTCCCTCTCTTTTTATTTTGTATGAAAGAGAGGGATATTTATGCTTGTAAAATGTTGGTACTGTAAAGAAAAAGTAGAAAAAGGTAGTAATGATTGGGCTTCTTACAATGGGCATAACTACCATATAGAATGTGTAGAAATTGCGAAGCAAAGAGCTCATTTCTATGAGTATATAAACTATATTTTTTGTTTGAAGTCGCCTGGCCCAGTTATTATTGCCCAAGCCAAAATGTATAATGAAAAATATGGATATAGCTTTTTAGGTATGGAGCGTGCACTAAGGTATTGGATAGAAGTCAAACACAATCCAGAAAGTCGTCCCATTGAAGATAGAACAATAGGTATTATTCCATATGTTTATAACGAGGCCCAAATTTATTATGCGCACGCCGATAAAATCAATGAACAATTTAGAAAAGATACTGAAAAAGCAGAAGCACAGGAAAAGATTATAAAGGTAGTTCCTATCCCTAAACAAAAAGAGCGTAAACCTAAATATAATATAGATGAAATTGAGTGATATGAATGCTTGAAGAAAAAGATTTATATATCCAAATAATTGGCTGTTTACTCAAACAGCCATCTATCCTTGGTCAAACAGATAAATATGCTCTTTCTCTTGCAGATTTTCATAATACGTTTTATCGTAAAGTATTTGGTATAATTTTCAATCTCTATGAGCGTGGTGCAAAAAGCGTCTCCGCTATAGATATTGAAAATGTTCTCAAAGAAAATCCAACTAATTGGGCCGTCTGGGAAAAAGAAAATGGGCATGAATTTCTTGATGATGCAGAAGCTCTAAGTGATCTTGGCAACTTTGATTACTACTATAATAGAATGAAAAAAGTCAATCTTCTTTTTGAACTCAAAAAGTTAGGTTATGATACTTCAAGGTTCTATGTAGAGACAATTATTACTGACGATGATAAGAAAATCAATGAATTATTTGATGCACTCAAACCCCAAGATATTGTTAATGCTTTGCGTAGGCAAATTACTGGAGCAGAAACTAAGGCTGGCGTTACTCAAGAAAATAAAGTTGAAACTGCTAATTTCAAGGTAGCTCAACTTATTCAAACTCTCAAAAATGAACCAGATACTGGGGCGCGCCTTCAAGGGAAAATATTCAATACAATGGTGCGTGGGGCGCGCAAAGGAAAATTCTATTTGCGAACTGCATCTAGTGGTATAGGTAAAAGCCGTACAATGGTTGGCGATGCTTGTTATTTAGCTTACCCAATTAGATATGATAATGAAAAACAAGCATGGGAATGGGCAGGCGCCTGCGAAAAAGTATTATATATTGCGACAGAGCAAGAGCTTGATGAAATTCAAACCATGATAGTTGCTTATCTTTCAGGTGTGAATGAAAACAAAATACTTTTTGGCACTTATGACAGTGAAGAAGAAAAAAGAATCCAAAAAGCTATTTGGCTTATGGATACATATTCTGATAACCTTACTCTCGCACGAATGGCTAATCCGAATATTTCCCAATTGCAGTACATGTTACGCCAGCAGGTACTTGAAAATGATATTGGATATGTATTTTATGACTATATTTTTTCTAATCCTGCTTTATTGAATGAATTTCGTGATTTGCGTATTCGAGAAGATGTTGCTCTTGGTCTGATGGGGTCTGCGCTAAAAGATTTAGCCGTAGAACTCAACGTATTTATTCTTTCGTCTACTCAGACCAATGCTCAAGTAGAAGATGGTGGGCGTCAAATAAAAAATGAAAGTGTTATTCGAGGTGCACGCAGTCTAGCTGATAAAGCAGATATGGGTTGCATTATGGCACGGCCAACAGACGAAGAAATTCATAAACTTGAAACTTTATCTAATATTAGACCAAATCTTGTAACAGATATATACAAGATGCGTAGAGGTAAATACACATAGGTAAGAATTTGGAGTTTAGTTGACCTAGGAACTTGTCGTAGAACAGATTTATTTGCTACAGACCAATTCTTCAAACGAGTAGATATAGGTGAACTCAAGCAAGAGTACGTGATGGAAGATACTACTTGGAATATTCAAAAAACAGTAGTTGACCTAAATACAGGTGAAATACTTCCTCCTGTGGAAAAGAAAGAAAAGTTTCTTATTACTGACCAGCTTCTTGAAAAAATACAAGAGAAGAAAGGAGACCCATTCGTGGGATTGATATAATATGAAAGCCAATGAGGTACGATTGTCTCTTACAGATGAGCAAGTAATTCACTTGCTTGTAAAGCTTGGTGCAACTAATTATATTGAAACTCCTTCGGCAGTTATTTTTCCGACTTTATGTCATAATATAAATATCGAAGAAGCAAGTATGAAGCTCTATTATTATAGGAACTCAAAATTATTTCAATGCTATACAGAGTGTGGAGATTGCTTTGATATTTTTGAACTATACCGAAGATATTGGACTTTGCGCGGAGTAGATAAACCCTTTTATTCTATTCTTTCTGATATAATGAATGATAGTGGAATCGAAGAAGAGGGTTTCGAATTTTTTCACTATGAAAAACAAAAGAAATATCTCAAACGTAAACTTATTGAATTACCTGAATATTCTACGGGAGTGTTAGATACTTTTTCAAAAACCTATTGCGAAGAATGGTTACGCGAAGGTATAACACCAAAAACTATGGACAAATTTAATATACGATATTCTATTCGTCAAAATAAAATTATTATACCTCATTATGATATTTCTGGAAGACTTGTCGGAATTAGAGGGCGCGCCCTCAATCCGGAAGAAGCATTGCAAGGAAAATATCGGCCTGTATATATAGAGGGTAAACAATATAATCATCCATTGTCTCTCAATCTATATGGATTGAATTGGACAAAAGAAGATATAAATTATTATGAGACTGTAATTATTTTTGAGGCCGAAAAGAGTGTTATGCTCATGGATAGCTATTTTCCTAAAAATAATAGTGTAGCCGTTTGTGGCAGTAATCTCAATAAAAATCAATTACTAATTCTACTTCATAATTGTAAAGTAAAAAATGTAATTTTAGCTTTTGATAAAGAATATGAAAAAATTGGAACGCCAGAATGTGAAAAATATTTGAATAAAATTAGAGCTATTGGTGAAAAATATAGTAAATATTATCAATTTTATTATATTGCCGATAGAGAAGGGCTTCTAACTCATAAGGATAGTCCTATTGATAAAGGGCCAGAAATATTCCAACGACTAATGGAAAAGAAAGTGGTGATACGTGGATAATGGAATATAAATTATGTAATGAAAATTATAAAAGCAATTATGTGAAGTAGTTAGTAGCTAGTTGGGGCGCTGATGCAGATGTTTTACGTGACCCATCTAAATCAGTATTGCAATCTCCTTTAGATTTAGAAAATATCCGAGAAGGTGCGCATCTACTCAAATAGGTGCTTCAAAAGAATGGGCATATTGTAGTTATTTGCGATTGCGATGTTGATGGAATGACAAGTGCTAGTGCTATATGGATGTATATCAAAAGACTATATCCAGAAGCACGATTGGATTTCAAAATTCATACTGCTAAGCAACATGGCCTATCTGACCTTATTGATGAACTAATTGAAGAGAGTGAAACTCTTGACCTAATTCTTGTCCCTGATGCAGGTAGCAATGATGAAGAACAACATACTGTGCTCCACGATTGTGGCGTACCTGTTCTTTGTCTTGACCATCACGAAGTAGATGTACAATCTAAAAATGCAATTATAATCAATAATCAATCTTCACCAAATTACAAAAACAAACAACTCACTGGTGCGGGCGTAGTTTACCAATTTTGTCGTTATTTAGATAGCCTTTATGGAGTAAATTATGCTGATGATTATATTGACTTGGTAGCTCTTGGGCTTATAAGTGATATGGCGAAAATGGTTGAACCAGAAATTGCTTATCTTGTAAAGCAGGGTTTAGAAAAACCAATAAAAAATTTTCTCTTCCAATCTTTTCTTGACAAGCAGTCTTATTCCATCGGCGCGCGCATGAATTATATTTCTATTGCCTTCTATGTCACTCCACTTATCAACGCGCTTATTCGTGTTGGAACAATGGAAGAAAAAGAAAATTTGTTCCTTGCATTTATTGATGGAGAAAAAATTGTCCCCTCAACAAAACGCGGAGAAAAAGGAATGAATGAAAAGTTAGCCACTCAAGTAGTTCGTAATTGTGTAAATGCGCGGGCTCGTCAAAATAAAGAATTAGAGTTCGCGCTCGAACAAATTGATTTCCGTATTCAAGACCAAGAACTAGATAAACACAATCTATTAGTTGTGGAATTGAATGATGAAGACTGTCTCAACCCAACTCTCAATGGGTTACTTGCTATGAAGTGTTGTGCCAAGTACCAGAAGCCCACTCTTGTGCTTCGAGAAAATAGTGAAGGCTACTCTCGTGGCTCTGCGCGCGGGATGAATAATTCGAAGCTTGAAGATTTGAAAGGCTATCTTACAGAACTTGGGCTATTTGAGTATTGTCAAGGGCATTCCCAAGCTTTTGGGTCATCCATAAAGCACAGCCTCATTCCTGATTTATTAACACGTGCGGATAAAGATTTAGCTCAATATAATTTTGGCACAACATATTATAAAGTAAATTTTGAGCGCAAAGCTTTTGATAGCGATATAGAGGATATAATCTATGATATAGATAAATATCATTCAATTTATGGTCAAGGTTGTCAAGAGCCAATTATTGCCATAACTAATATTGATGTCGAAAAGAAAGACATCCAAATAATGGGTAAAAATAAAGATACCGTGAAGATGACTCAAAATGGTATTGCATATATGTTTTTCCGCGCGAGCGCACTAATTGAACAGATAGAAGGTTTATCTTCTATGCGTTTGGAAGTAGTGGGTCGCGCTAACGTGAATGAATGGGGTGGACAATATACACCTCAAATTTTTGTGGATGATTATAATGTATATGATAATCGTCTTATGTTTTGAAGGGAGAGAACTGCATGACAGTAGAACAGTGGCTTGGCCCCAATAACCAAATTGGTATTGATATCTGGAAGCGTAAATATCAACATAATAACGAAAGTTTTGAAGAGTGGCTTGACCGCGTAAGTGGCGGAGTCGACATATATAAAGACGCTATTCGTAGCAAAAAATTTATCCCTGGCGGTCGTATTCTTAGCGGGCGTGGGGTGGATGATTGTAAGATGAGCTTGAGTAATTGCTACGTTGTTGAACCCCCAAAAGATAATTTGGAATCAATTTATGATAGTCGGAAAAAACTCGCACGAACTTATTCCTATGGTGGCGGATGTGGCATAGATATATCTAAACTTGCTCCACGCGGAGCTAAAGTGGGCAATGCTGCACGAGAAAGTTCAGGCGCAGTTAGCTTTATGGCGGGCTATAGTCAAGTAACAGAAGAAATAGGACAGCAAGGAAGACGCGGAGCACTAATGATTTCTTTAGATTGCCATCATCCCGATTTCCCAGAATTTATTGACATCAAAGCTAAGCCAGATAGCGTTACCAAAGCAAACATTTCAACTCGTATTACAAATGATTTTATGCAGTGCGCAGTTGAACATAAAGAATGGATAATGGAGTTTAGCCGGCCAGAAACTAATGAAACAATCATCAAGACTGCTATGGCTGATAAGCTTTTTGATAGATTGTGCGAAAATAACTGGAATTGGGCAGAACCTGGAATATTATTCTGGGATAGAATTGAAAATTGGAACTTACTTTCAAATAACCCTAAATTCAAGTATGCAGGTACGAATCCGTGTGCTTAAAGTTCTTGGGCGCACGTAAAACATCGAGCAAAAACGGTGAACCCTAAGTCTCTTATGATATGGGAATACCGTGCTAACCTATATAATTACGAAAGGTATATAGGCAGTGTAACGCATAGTGAATGAATAAATATAATTTCACCACGAGTGCTCGACAGGAATTTTTTAGGATAGATATTCTACAACCGCCACTTATAATTGGAGAATGATAAATGGAGGTAGAATATGTATATTTACAAAATAACCAATAAGATAAATAATAAGATTTATATAGGACAAACTACTAAAACTATAGAATAGCGCTTTGAGAAACACTGGAAAGAAGCTTTATATCAGGCAGAAGGCAATAGGCCTGAAAACTATTTTCATAATGCTTTACTCAAATATGGAAAAGAAAATTTTTCTATAGAACTTTTAGAAGAATGTAGTTCTTTAGAGTAGCTAAATGATAGAGAGATTTATTGGATTGATTTCTATAATTCTACAAATCATGATATAGGATACAATCTAATGCCTGGTGGAAAAAGTGGCACAAAAAGTGAAGAAACAAAACAAAAAATTGGTGCTAAGAAAAAAGAAAATTGGCAAGACCCAATAATAGCAGAGAAAATGAAAAAAGGTCTTATGAAAGCCACAAAAGCTTGGCAAGAAAAATGTGAAGCTCAAAGGATAAAAATCATTTGCCAATGTTGTGGAGAACCTTTCTTTGTTCCACCATATGAGAGTAATAGGAAATATTGTTCTCTTCAATGTGCTAATAAGGTAAATGCTAAAAAAGCTTCTTAGGTTGCCACTGAGTAGAAAAAAGAAAAAACCACTCAGCGTAATAAAGAATTTTAGAAAGATATAGCTGAATGGGTATTGTCTCATTAGTCTTTAGTTCAAAATTGTCCTGGCAATAGAATAGCAACTACTTTGCAGGGAATACAAGAAATTGCTTCTTCAAAATATGGCTTTTCTGATTGGAGAAGTATTAGCACAGCTTTATGTAATAATCCCTCAAAGAAAAAATTATTGGAATATCTGAAAGAAATTTCTGAAAATATATGCTAAACTGGTCTGAATTGACAGACGTATTCTCAATAAGAGATATGAGAGAAATCTCCAGATGTAGAGAATAAAAAGTCTCTACGATAATACAATGGAAGAGCCCCTCCCCGCGGGAGGCTCCTGCCTATTAGGTAGTATCAATCTTTCAATGTTTGTAAAAGATAAAGAATTTGATATTGACAGTTTCATTGAAACAGTAGATATTGGTATTCGTTTTTTGAATGATGTTTTGGATGAAGGGCTACCTAAGCATCCTCTAAAAGAACAACGAGAAACTGTCCGTGATTGGCGCCAGTGCGGATTAGGTATTATGGGATTGGCCGATATGCTAATTGAAATGGAAATTCCATATAGTAGTCAGCGTGCAAGAGAAATTAGTGATGAAATTGGCTTACACCTTATCAATAGCGCTCTTGCAACGAGTGCGATGCTTGCTAAAAAAGATGGAGCCTACCCCAAATATACAAAAGCCGTCCGTGAAACTCCATTTTATAAAAAAAATGTCATCCCAGAGGTAGATGAACTAGTAGATCACTATGGACTTCGCAATTCCCAATTACTTACTATCGCGCCGACTGGAACAATTTCCACAATGCTCGGAGTATCTGGGGGAATGGAGCCAATTTTTGCTAATTCATATACGAGAAAAACAGAGTCGCTACATGGGCATGATGAATACTATAAAATCTATACTCCAATTGTTGATAGATATATGAAAGCGAATGGACTAACAGAAGAAGAAGAATTGCCTGCCTGGTTTGAAACATCTGCAACTATCATTCCAAAAGACCGCGTTTGTATGCAAGGTGTTTGGCAGTCTCATATTGATGCCTCTATTAGTAGTACTGTCAATCTACCCAAAGAAGCCACAGTAGATGATGTGAAAGAAATTTATCTCACTGCCTGGAAACAAGGACTGAAAGGAATTACAGTTTATCGTAGTGGATGTATGCGCGAAGGTATACTTACCACAGAAAAGCCTAAAAAAGAAGAAAAAAAATCAAGTACCATCCTTGGTCGTGGCGATATTCTTGTAGCTGATGATAATGTAATTGGCCTCAAGCGCAAACTCACTTCTGGTTGTGGTTCTCTTCACGTTCAAGCTTTCTTTGACCCTAATACTGGCTTACTTCAAGAAACATATTTTTCTAAAGGAAGCACAGGCGGATGCAACAACTTTATGATTGGATTATCACGTATGATTTCTCTTGCTTCACGCGCCGGTGTGGGTCTAGAAGATATCGTAGACCAACTAAATTCTTGTGGTGCTTGCCCATCTTATGCAACGCGTCATGCAACTAAACATGATACTTCACCTGGAGCCTGTTGTCCGATGGCTATTGGGCGTGCGCTTCTCGAAATGAGTGATGAATTTAGAGACTGGATGGAAAATAATGAGAGCAATGAAATTCGTATTCCAAGGGTAGAGCATGAAAAGCAAAAGGCAAAGATAAATAAATGCCCGCAATGTGGCGAGGAATTGATACAAGAAGGCGGTTGCATTATTTGCAAGAATTGTGGATGGAGTAAGTGTGATTGAATATTCAATCACACTTTTTCCTTAGTAGAGAAATTTGAAAATTTGAGAATTTTATGATATAATATAAATATAAAATAGGAAAGGTAGGTGGTATTTTGAGTAATGAGATTTGAAACGCATTGCCATAGTCATTATTCGAATATCCGGCTCCTCGATTGTATAAATAAGCCGGAAGACCTTATTCTAAAATCAGTAGAACTTGGATATGCAGGTATCGCACTTACTGACCACGAAGCATTATGCGGTCATATCGAATGGTTGAATCTTGAAAAGCAATATAAAGAGCAGAAAAAAATTCCAGAAACATTCAAATGCGCGCTCGGTAACGAGATTTATCTTGTAGAAGATAGAAATTATACTGAGCACAAAATCAAATATTTTCATTTTATACTTATTGCCAAAAATACTACTGGCTGGCAAGCTTTGCGCGAGTTATCTTCTGGCGCGTGGTTGCACAGTTATAGAGAACGAGGCATGGAGCGAGTTCCTACATTATACTCTGAACTTGAAGCCATCGTTCAAAAATATCCAAATAGCCTGATTGCTACAAGTGCGTGTTTAGGCTCGCAGTTAGATGGGCTTATCCTTTTGCTTGCCGAAGCAGAACAAAATTCAGATGATGAAATGATTTCTGTTATCAAGAACAAAATTGATAAGTTTATAAAATGGTGTGTTTGGCTTTTTGGTGATGATTTTTATATTGAGCTTGCGCCAGGCATCTCAAAAGACCAGAAAATTTTCAACAAGAGAATAAAATCTATCGCTAGTTTCTATAACATAAAACTTGTCATCGGCACAGATGCTCATTATCTCACAGAAGATAAACGTCCTATTCATAAAGCTTTCCTAAATGCCAAAGAAGGGGAACGCGAAGTCGATAGTTTTTATCACGATACATATCTTATGAGTGATGATGAGGCTTATTCAAAACTTTCAACTATTTTTTCAAAAGAAGAATTTGAAGTAATGAAAGCCAATTCTCTTGAAATATATGATAAAATTGGAGCATATGAAATATTTCATGACCCAATTATTCCAGAAGTTCAAGTCCCAGATTTGCATTGGGTAAAAAGAATAGAACCAAAATATGAAGCACTAATTCATTTACAGAACGAAGGTAATCTTCAAGAAAGATACTGGCTATGTAATTGCTTGGATAAATTACAAGAAATTCAAAAATATAATGATGAATATCTTACAAGACTCAATACAGAAGCCGATGTAATTTCATTTATTAGCAATAAGCTTGGAAATTGTCTTTTTGCTTATTTCAATACATTTCAACACTATATTGATTTGTTTTGGGAATGTGGAAGTGTTTGCGGGCCAGGCCGGGGGAGTGCCTGTGGTTTCCTTTCAAATTATTTACTTGGTATTACTCAATTAGACCCTATAAAATGGGATTTGCCTTGGTTTCGATTTCTGAATAAAGAGCGTGTGGAACTGCCTAACATTATCAAGCAGTTCTAAAAATGGTTGTGAACTCCGCTCGGAGGTGTCGTCTTAGACGGCTAACGGTGAAAGTCATAGCGACTACTCGTGCGAACAACACCGTGCTAAGTTTCAATTACATTATATTATACTAATTATTTAGAGGAGGTGAAAAGGGTGTGTGAAAGAAAATTTATTCCTGGAACTGGCCATGCATATAGTTGTGATAAATCAGGAAATATTTATAGTCATTATATAAAAGGAGCTGGCGGACAAATTACCGAAGCCCCGCAAAGAATTTTGAAACCATATACCGGCGCCAATAATAACTATCTTCTAGTTGGACTTTCTTTGAATGGACAATGTAAAAACTATCTTGTTCATCGTCTTGTTGCCCAAACTTGGCTTGATAATCCAAACAATTATCCTGAAATCGACCATAAAGATAATAACATTCAAAATAATAATGTGGATAATCTTCAATGGTGTAATCGGCAGATGAACATAGATAAACAAACTATAGATAAAGGAAGCTTAAATGGTTTACGTTCTTATACTAAGCTTTATCGAGAAAATGATGAATTAGTTGGGGAATTTCCCTCTATACGAGAAGCCAGTATTTATGCTTCAGAAAATTTTGGATGTAGTATCTCTGGAATGCAAAAGTATCATAAATCAAAAGGTTATTATATAATTCCTGAAAATGATACTAGACGCGCAGTTTGCGCAAAAAAGGCAAAAGCAAAATGGGATTTATATGACCCTGATAATAATTTCATCCAAACATTCAATAGTAAGCGTGAAGCAGGGCGTTATATCAAGGAAAACATTCGTGATATTAGTGTAAAATTATTCTCCGATAAAGGAAAAGCCTATGGATATTATGTAATTGAAAAAAGTGTAGAGACTAACTGAACTTTATGTTCAAGAGGGATGGAGATAAGCACCATTCCGTAGCGCAACCTTACTATTGATGGATAATCACACGTCTGAAGTCAATAGTAAAAGAGATAGTCCAATAACGTGATATTGATACTGATCTATGCTCAGCAAAACGACCTCTTATTTTCAAAGCTATTCGAAAAGAACGCGGAGAACTCAATCTTATCCAAGTTGCAACATTCGGCGTAGAAGCACCTAAGGCAGCGATTGCTTGTGCCTGTAGAGGTTATCGTTCAAAAGAATGCCCAAATGGTGTTGATGTAGACATTGCACAATACTTAGCAAGTCTTATCCCTGTAGAACGAGGTATGACCCGTTCTATCAAAGATTGTGTATATGGAAATGAAGAAAAAGGTTGGAAGCCAATTCAAAAATTAGTAGATGGATTGAAAGAATACTCTGGCTTATTAGATATAATTCTTGAAATTGAGGATGTAGTTTGTCGACGCGGGCAGCACGCTTCCGGCGTAATGTTATATAATCATAGTCCATATGATACTACAGCTTTGATGCGTAGCCCGAATGGAGATTTGACGACTCAATTTGACCTTCACAAAAGTGAAGAACTTGGTGATACGAAATTTGATTATCTTGTTACTGAAATTAGTGATAAGATTTCAGTTGCAATTGATTTACTAAGAAAAGATGGTTATTTTTCAGAATGTAAAACCAAGCGAGAAATTTATGATAAATATTTTCACCCAGAAGCTATTGATGTAAATGACCCTGAATTATGGCGCGCACTCGCCGAAGATAATATTCAAGATGTATTTCAATTCAATACACAAATTGGTAAAGAAGCAATAAAAGCAATTCAACCAAAGAGTCCTCAAGAACTTACCGCCGCGAACGCACTTATCCGTCTTTCTGCACCAGAAGGCCAAGACAGACCTTATGATAGATACATCCGCTTCAAGAGAAATATCTCTTTGTGGTATAAAGAAATGGATGATTTTGGGCTTACAAAAGAAGAACAAAAAATTCTTGAACCTTATTATTTACAAGATTATGGTGTTCCCGCCTCACAAGAAGCATTGATGCGCCTTTGTATGGATGAGAATATTTCTCATTTTACTCTTGGTGAAGCCAATGCTTGTCGTAAGATAGTTGCAAAGAAACAGATAAAGAAAATTCCTGAACTCAAAAAGAAATTTATTGAAGCTTGTCCGTCTGCCAAATTAGGCCAGTATGCTTGGCGCACGATGATGGAACCCCAAATGAGCTATTCATTTAGCATCAATCATGCTACGCCTTATAGCTTTGTTGGTATCCAAACAGTAGTTTTAGCTTCCAAATACCCTAGTGTTTATTGGAATTGTGCTTGTCTTATTGTGAATAGTGCATCTGCTGAGCTCTTTGATGATGATGATATTTATGAAGATACTTCTAATGTTGATGAGACAGAAGAAGATGAAATTTCTGAGGATGATGACGAGGAAGAAGAGGCACCAGAAAAAAAGAAAGGTTCAACCGCCAATTATGGTAAAATAGCAAAAGCTCTTGGAGAATTACAATCTGCTAATGTGAAAATTGAACCTCCTGATATAAATACCGCAGGAATGACATTCACACCAAATGCAAAAGATAATACAATCATTTATGGTTTGCGGGGCATTACGAGAATAGGGACTGACCTAATTGAGAACATTATTGGCGCGCGCCCCTATACTTCCATTGAAGATTTTCTTTCTAAAGTCAAAATAAATAAGACCCAAATGGTAAATCTAATCAAAGCAGGTGCTTTTGATAAGTTTGGTTCTTCGCGCGAAGAAGTAATGGAACACTATATTTCTTCTATTGCAGACCAGAAAAAAGAGTTGAATTTACGTAATATGCAAATGCTTATTGGATACAACTTACTCCCTGAAGAACTTTCGCTGGAAGTGAAGATATTCAATTTTCAAAAGTATCTCAAAAAGAATTGTAAAGATGGTTTATATTATAAATTAGAAGATTATCCCCTTGAATTTTATAAGACCCATTTTGATGAAGATGCTATAATTTATGAGAATGATGATTGCGGTCGTATAGACGCTTCAAAGTGGGATAAAACTTATACTAAACTTATGAACCCTGTGCGCGACTATATCAAAGCACATAAAGAGGAACTTCTAACTAATTTGAACAATATCCTTTATCAAGAAGTATATAATAAGTATTGTCTTGGTTCAATTAGTAAGTGGGAAATGGATAGTGTCTCCTATTATAATCATCCCCATGAGCTCGCGCAGGTTGACCAAATCGCGCAAGGATGGGCTGACTTCAATAGACTTTCTGAAGAGCCAGAGCCAGAATATACTTTTACTACAAAAGATGGAAAGACTATTCCTATGTTCCATATTGAGCGTATCGCAGGAACAGTTCTTGACCGAGATAAAACTAAGCGTCTTATTACAATACTCACCACAACAGGAGTAGTAACAATTCGTATGTTTGGTGACGCATTTACAAAATATGACCGTCAAATTAGTGAGCGCGGGTCTGATGGGAAAAAGCACGTAATCTGTCCTAGTGATTTCAAAAGAGGAAGCAAGATTATCGTTTGTGGAATTAGAAGAGGAAGTACCTTTATTGCAAAGAAATATTCCAGAACTCCATACCATTTAGTAGAAAAAATTGAAGAAATTAGGCCAAATGGTCAAATTATTACAAGCTATAGGGAATGACAATGGGAAAGCTAATAGATTTAACCGGAAAAACTTTTGGTGAATGGGAAGTATTAGGCAGAGGAATAAAACCACCAGGGTCAATGAGCTCTTCTGCCTTTTGGATTTGTAGATGTTCCTGTGGAACGATAAAAACAAATAGTGGAGCTGTCTTAAGATAGGGTAAGTCATAGTCATGTGGTTGTAAAACAAAAGAATTGCAATTAGGTAGCTTTTCAGAGGATTTAACTGGGAAAAGGTTTGGAAATGTAGAAGTCTTAGCTCGCGCGCCACGTCCAACCAATTTAGTAAGCGCAGGCGCATATTTTAAATGTCGCTGTGATTGTGGGACAACATTTGTTACTATGGGGAAAGGACTCCGAGACGGCTCTACTACTTCATGCGGATGCCATTTTTCTTAGATAAAAGATTTAACTAATAGTCGTTTTGAACGGTTGTATGTTCTCTCGCTTGATACCTCTGAGCATAAAGGAGGCCCTCGATGGTTATGCCGTTGTGATTGTGGTAATATCGTGCCAGTAAACGGAGCTTCACTTAAAAATGGCAATTCTAAATCATGTGGATGCCTCAACTCTATCGGAGAATCTAAAATATAGGCTATTTTAGAATAGAATGATATTAATTATAGGCAGCAATACTCCTTTTAGGATTTAAAAAGTGAAAAAGGGTGGCCTTTACGCTTCGATTTCGCTATTTTAAATAATAACGAAGAGGTTCAAAGCTTAATCGAATTTTAGGGTGAATAGCATTACCCAGAGACTAATTCTCTTTTCTTTGATTAGAATGTTCTTAAAACTGATATTCAAAAAGTTGAATACTGCCAGAAACATGGGTATCCCTTATATTGCATTCCATATATCGAACGAGATTCTTTATCTTTAGATGTTCTTTTTAATGAAAAATATAATGTCACGAGGGTAAGAGAATGAGTATCGCATTGTATGACGCAGATAGAATATATGCGCTAAAAAACAAAAAACCTATTCCGCCACCCAACTTTCAACTTATGAAATTATCTACTTACCTCAATCGTCAGCGAGAAATGGTCAGTTTTATTTCTGACCTTTCTCGCGCGCCCTACTATGAAAAGGTATATTACTTTCAAGAAGATATATCTATTCCTTTTTCGCCGGAAATAGTGCAGTATGAAAATATTGAGTTATGTGGATATGCAGTAAATAAAAAATATAAACCAATGGAAAAAGAAGCAGAGTTGTGCCCGCTAAATCCAATGGCTTATATATATACAAAAAGTGAAAGACCTATAGATAACAAAAATGATAAAACTTTTTCGCGCGGGCAACACATTCTTCTTTCTGATGGGACTCGCGCATATTCATATAATGATTTCAATTTTGAAGCCGGCAGTACATTATATATCCATGACCATGAATTACCAAATAATTGGGCAGAAGAATTGCCAAAGTACCTCTAGTTAGATAAATATACTATGAAGCGTAGCGTTGTCTTTTGTTATCCAATTATTTTTGCATCGCTAGAAGAGCTTCGTCCATTATTTCAATTTTACACCAGTAAAACTGAGAGTAAATTTCAAGCTCGAATTACTTGCCTAGAGCGCCCAACTTTTGAATAGCTTCAAGAATTACAAGGTATGCCCGGCAAGAATTGGCTGGATATTATTTACTTCCAAGAACAAAAAATACCTTCAACAACTGAAGAAGCTTATGACCTATTTATTGATGGATTGAAAAGTATTATTTGGTGTATGGGCTCGCGCATAAAATATAAGTTAGAGCCACCAATAATGGCACCTGGACTTGGCGGATGGTATATGGCTTGGATATATATAACCCAAAAGATGAATAAGACAAACAACGCTTCAAAAGTTGAGACTAGAAGTCTTTATGATAGATTGATTGAAGTACTTGCCCCTCAACTATATACCGCGCGCCCCACAATGGATGCAAGATATGCAATAATAACTTTGTGTAATAAATACAATGAAATTGATAAACTAATGAAATGTAATCCAAAAGAATTTGTTGAAAATGGAGGAAAGATATGACAGTAAATCAGATTCAAAATGAAGTAAATCAACTGCTTCAAGAAAATACAGATATTATTACCCAGGGAATCTTCACTCTCAATTCTACTATTAGTAAAAATATGGAGCGTATCAAAGAGCTTCAAAATTTATGTCCGCATTGTTTCCAGTCTGGAAAATGCATTTATTGCGGTAAAAAGGAGATGGAATAATGGACGAAAATAAAATTGTAGCTATGCCAACTATTCCTACTGCCGATGTAGTGGATGAAGCGACTGAAGAAAGTAGCGAAGCTTATTTTCGTGACCTTGCAACTAAAATCCCTGGAATGGATGGGCTTGAAGCTCTTGCTTCTTTTCTCTCTATGCCAGACGATGCTTTTGAAGCAATGAAGCCACTTATGCTTGAAGAGATGGAACGTGGGTTCAATAATTCCAATGCAAAGTATGACATGGCGCTCGCACTGAATATGTCAGGGATGTCTGTTGCAGAACTCAATAAAGCATTTGAAGACAGTATTGCAAAGATTGATGAGCAGTTCAAAGATTATGATCAGTCTCGCAGAGATTTCGTCAAGCAAGTACTTACTCTTGCTGTGAATGGGTTGCAAAGCGCAAAGGCATCAAGCAATAAAATTATTCGTATTCCTATTGAACTTACTAGTCCAGATGCTCATGTGCCAACTTATGCGCATGATGGTGATGCTGGATGCGATGTGTATGCTTTAGATGACTATACTGTTGAGCCTCATCAAACGATGATGATTCCTCTTGGTTTCAAAGTAGCTATTCCAAAGGGATATGAACTTCAAATGCGCCCGCGTAGTGGTATGAGTTTGAAAACCAAGATACGTGTTGCTAATACACCTGGAACCATAAAATAATTATAATAAAATGAGTCATATATCAATTTTCTTTGGAGGATTGATATGAAATATCAGATAAATGAAACTTTTTTTGAAAAGATAGATAGTGCTCAAAAAGCATGGATGCTTGGTTTTATCACAGCCGATGGTTGTATATATAAAAGAAATGGGCATCAAACCATGCTAACAATTTCAGTGAGAGATTATGACGTTGAAATTTTAGAGCTATTTAAAAAATATATTTCTCCCGAACATTCTATTATACATGTTCAGGATAAAAAGCGTCCTAATACTGTTATGAGTACTCTTCAACTAACAAGCAATATATTATGTAACTCATTAGAAAATATTGGGATAGGGCCAAGAAAAACTTTTGATTTAGATATTGCTAATATTTTGGGAAAACTTTCCGAAGAATATCGTTTTGCCTTCATATTAGGATATTTTGATGGCGATGGAAATATAGATGTACCTTCTAATGGAACAATTAGTAAATCCCATGTTCGAATTTCAGGCCCAATGAAAAATTTAAAAGCTTTTCAAACCTTTTTATCAGAAAATCATATTGAAGTAAGTGTAATAGAAGACAAAAGAAACTATAAAGAACCTTTTGGGAGTTTAGAATGTAAAAATACTATTAGTAAATACTGTTTTTTGAAAAAGATATATGACTCTAAAGTTACTAGTTTATCTAGAAAGAAAGAAATTGCAAAAGACCTATGTAACAGAATAGAAAATAATGTTACTAATCGGTCTGAAAACAAAAAAGCACTAGAATATTATAATCTGTGGTTCTAAAATGGGGTGAACTGCTGGAACGCTGAAATGCCAATCAGCAACCAAGCCATTGCGTCCTTTTTAAAGCAATGGAAGGCTCAACGACTAACAGGTGAGTAAAGGAAACAATAAGCCTGACACGAGTGCCCCACATCGAAAGATGATGATATAGTCTGAACAATATCGAATAGTAAGATATTGAAGCAATGGATAAAGAGCCATTGCGATAACAAATTGAGATAGTAATTATCGAGGGGATGTTGGTCTTATTATTGACAATATTGGCACCTATCCCTTCTATATCACAAAAGGTATGCGAGTCGCACAGATGGTCCTCAATGAAGTTCCTCTTGCAAGCTTTATGGAAGTAAAATCTATTGATGAAAATGAAACCGACCGTGGTTCTGGTGGGTTTGGTTCTTCGGGGAAGTGAATTATGGCACGTATTCTACTAACACAAATTCAGCAGGAAGCCGAAAATATATAGTGGAAAGTCCTTTCAACAGAATATAAAAATCTCAAAGAAGAAATGGAGTGGCAATGTCCAGAAGGCCATAAAGTTATTACCCCCTATGAAAAATGGCGCAAACGGCCTTTTTGCCCTGTTTGCGCCGAAAAACAAAAAGCCACAACTACAATTAGTTCTCCTAAGCCCAAAGGCGCTTACCGTATTCTTGCCTTAGACTAGGCAACGTATATTACTGGTTGGGCTATTTTTGAAAATGGAGAGCTAATTCGGCATGGCACTTACGGAGTAAATTTTGATAGTGAAGCAAATCGTATAAATGAAATTCGCAATTGGGTTTTGAATATGATTACTGCATGGCGCATAGACTTTGTATGTATTGAGGATATATAGTTTCAAGACAACAAAGCAGAAGGAATAAAGGGTGCGGAGATAGGCGTAACAACTTATAAGTCTCTCGCACATTTACAAGGCGTGCTAATAAATTTACTTTATGCTAATAATATAGCTTATGAGATTGCTCCAGTAGGTACTTGGCGCCAATATTGTGGTATCAAAGGGCGCAGTCGAGATGACCGTAAGAAAAGTGCATAGCTAAAAGTTCAAGTGTGGTATGGGCAAATGTGCTCACTTGATGAAGCAGAAGCAATTTGTATTGGTAAGTATGCTTGCGCCAGCCACACAAAATAGAGTGAAATGCTTGATTGGGCATAAAAAAAGAGGACACTCGAAGGTGTCCTCTTTTCTCTTACCATTTCTTTATACAATTTTCTAAATTTTCAAACCATTCCATATAATGTTTATGAGTTGCTTCCCATAAACAATCTGCCACCTTTTCTTTCTCACCATTCTCTCCCATTGCTTGAACGATAGAGGTAAACTATTTATGCATCTATTGAGAATGCGCAAGCCTATTCTTAGCATCTGTCATATAAATATCCGCAAGCTATTTGTTGCTATCTTTTAGTTCTTTCGCATATCCAATAAGCATATCACTATCTTTCAAATCATCATAGATAATTTGATAGAGTGTTGTCAATTCTTTCATAAGTGAATTATTACCACATTAGCGTGAGTAAGAGTTCCCGCATTAGTTTCCGTAGCAACAATTTGAAGAGATTGAGAGTTATTTGCGCAACAACAAGAATTATTCACCTAGATGAGTGTATCAAAGGCAATTGAAGTTCCATTATTGGCAACTGGGGTAATTGTAGTCGAACGGGCACAAGCTTGAGCAACTCCATTCACATATAACTAAAGGCTAAACGCCGTGTCTACTGTGTTGCTTCCCGCAATGCCGTCGAAGTGGACAAGATAACGTCCTGGAGTAGATATTGTGATTGTATTATTCTCACCGCTCAATTTTACGCGGCAATCACTAAATTTTTGACGGTCAAAAACTACCGCCGTATTCTAAGCCATTACTTGGCTTGTGTTAGTAAAAACTTCAAACATAGTCCAATCCTCCCTTGTGGAGCGATACATAAGACATTAGCTTACGCGCCAGTGCATCCACCAACGCCAAAGCCGCCATTACAATAGTTCTGAGTGGTCTGATAAGGAGAGCAAGTGATATAGGCCGGGCGAGAAACAGGACGAAGAGCATCGACAAGATAAGAGTTCTGTAGATACTGAGAGTTCTGGAAGTTCGCGTAAAGAAGGTCACGATCACGGTCAGCAAGCTTATCGCGAAGCGCCTGCATAGTGTTGTCATTGATGAGCGCGCGAGTAGCTTCTCCTTCAGCATGGATAGCAGTTGTGATGTCGCACGTGTTTTTATACGCATCTGAACGAACCGCATCGATACTGCGATTAGTCTCACAACAACACTGTTGCTGAGCAAAACGGTTTTCAGCTAATCCACTATTTACACCATAAAATCCAGAAGTCATTGCATTCTGTAATCCCATTGCATTCTGGAGATTATCATAGCGAATATTGCCAAAACCAGTCTACATCGCGCCGCTAATGCCGCAAAGAGATTGCTGAATTTCTCGCTGATTGCCGAGAATATCTTGACGGCCAAGACCATCAAAAAGTTCTGCCTGCGTAAGAGCGTTACCGCCGTCTCCATTGTTGAACCAGCGCATAAACATCATCCATACAAAATAAATAAAGGGGTTATTCATCCAGGCCATCATATAGCCATCGTCATCGCGGTCTCTAGTCAGGGCGAGGACATCGCCAGCAGAAAGTCCATCAGTCATTATAGTTTCCTCCATAAAATTATATTATAAGATGAATTACTTCATCTTCTAAATCATCTGTAAGCCAGCTTGGATATCAGTTTCACTAATACCTTGCTGGCGCGCCTAGGCAATTATATTATCCCATTGGGACTAATTCACCATTGGAATATATTGCTTGAAAAGCATTGGATTTATTTGCTATTTTGCTTCATGCTTCCCCGGCATAGTAAATACAGGCATTCCTTTAGCATTAGTTTGACCTTTTACCATATTCCCCATATTTCCCATCTAATTCATCATAAACTGCATAGGATTCATTCACCTTTCAACTCCTTCAATAAATTATCGACTTTTGACTCCAATGATTGGAGCCTTTCATCATATTGGGCTTTATCTTTTTTCTCTTCTTCTACATAGGGTATTAGCTTATAGGCCCAGAACATCGGTTGACCGTTTTGAAGTGACTTAATATATACCAGCCCTTCATTTAGACACAATGCAACACTTAGTCCCGCGCCAGCAGGTATATTAGCCACTTCTAGGGTATTATTTATTGTATAAACATTTCCTTGCGGTTGTGGGAATAATTGCTGTGGTTGAGGCATTGAAAAATTAGTCCCACTCATTTGTGCCATCGCACTATTTCCACTATAAGGATTATAATTGTAACCGGCCATAAAGAAAACCTCCTCTACCGTTCTAATTATAAGTAGACAGATAATTCAGAAAAAAACAGATTTGGATAAAAAGAAACCCAGGAAGAAATCTTTTTCTTCCTGGGTTTTCCTTATTTTACCACATTAGGCGTTGGTCGTAGCTCGCGCCACCGTTATTTGACATTGAAATACCATCACTACCTATGCGTAATATTTGATTTGGGTTTGCTACATTAGTAAATATAATACCATCATTATCAAACTAAATAGCAGAACTCGACATAAGAGTTAATTCTTTATTTGATGTAAGACTCTTTTGAGTAGTTTCATCATTCAGCCCACCAGAGGTAAGAAGTTTACTTGCGCGCCCATACATCTATTGATTGAGGCTAAATGAATTTGCCGTTGCAGAAAGCGTCTAGAATAAATCATCAAATTTATTAGAATAATTCTATACGGCAAAAGTAGATGCAGATGCATTATCCAAGTCGTAATTTATTTCTGTAAGAATAACGCTTTCATGGTATGGCGTACCATCTTCTTCATAACCAAAATATTCTGTATCTTCTACCCAAGTACGGTCACCTATGCAGAACTTATAATCTTTATACTCTGGCAAGGCATAAAGATCAATTGCAGTAAAGTTATAATTGATACTAGGCTTCGCGCCATCATTGCTAACCTTCAGAGCATCTGCATAGTAGCTATCACTATCAATATAGTCACTACTTGTCCAGTTACCTTCTTGAATATAGCGTGCATAGCGTTGATTGAATTTACGTTCAAGCTCTTGTTTACGAGCCACAATTTTTGCAAGTTGCTTTTTCGCGGCGGCCAGCTATGCAGAAACACGATTGTATTCTTTAGTGAGACGTTGAAGTGTTTCCTAATCTTCTACTGTAGAGGTGCCAATTGAAGGAGCAACACCCTGCCCTGTAATAGTTGTATCTACCGTAAAAGCAGAAGCATAACTATAGGCAGAAAGCATTTCTTTCAAATGGATAACTTGATAACTGTATCCTGTCGCGCCATTTATTTGTTCGCTCAATTTATCATACTAAGTATTCAATAAACCAAGTAAACGAAGATAACCTGGACCGTTTTTACCATTAGCTTCAATTATGCACTTCATTTCTAATGGATCTTGCGCGGATACTTCACTGCTCTCTATTTTATAAAAATCGTTATATACCTGCATCTTTTCAAGCAAGCCAACTTGAATAAAATAATCAAAATTGTAAAGAACATTTTCCTTACTTATATTATCCTCTGCACTACTAATGGCAACATAGCCGTCAGAAGTATAGTTATTTTCGCTATAATCAACATAGAGTTTTGTAACCAAGCTATCGGTTTTTATTGTACGTGAGAGGTTGGTAAGATTGATACCATATGTGAAACCTACAGGATTTTCTGCGCCCGCATAAGATGTAAGTGTTACCCATTTCTTTCTACGCGGTTCAAGAGCCATTTGGTCTGTATCATCATAAGCGATACTGCCGTCATCATTATGCTCAATAATATACTTGCACCAAACCTCAAAAGTTTCAGCAACCTTTTGAGTAAGGTCAAAACAGTTACTATTTGAACTTTCAAGACTACGATACATTATATAGCTCTCTAATTGAGTAAATGATACGCGAGTATAACGGTCTCCACCATTTTTCCATGTAGGTGGCGCGATGAGAGTATAATTTAGATTTGCAGTATCATAATAATATAAGCCGTCGGTATCTTTTACATAAAATCCATCCGTTTCATTGACGGGCGCAGTTCCGACTACTGTAGCAGTATTTCCATTGAGAGTAAAATACTAGCGAATGGAATGAACTTGGCTACTATTCGCCGATAGTCCTTCAGTATTTATTGAAGCTTCATAGAAATTTGTTGGGAAATTCGCTGTTGCTGGAATAGCCAAATCAGTATAAGGGCGATAATATTCGTCCCCAGCAGAACCAGATTTTTGATAATAAGTCTTCGGAGAGGCGCCAAGAAAAACAGCAGTAGATACCTATTCAGAAGCAAAACGGCTATCTGAAGCAGTAAATCCGGTAAGTGGTAGGATATAAGTTGTTTTTCCATTTACTATTACAGAAGTAGCTGATGTGCTAGACCATTGTTCCACAGTTATACTACTATCTACTTCGCCAATAATAGCTACCATAGAATTATTTGTGCTACCAGTAAAATAATATCTATATTCAGTTCCTAATGGAAGCTCATTCGCGCCAGCCAGCTAATTCAATTTGAAGGTATAAAAGTTATCTCCATTTGTAAATGCAAATACAGTATTTGTTCCTAGACTGGCAAGTTTAGTCTTTTCACTGCCATAGGTTACACTATCTATTGTTCCAAAATAACACGGCTTTTTATCCTAAGTGGGCGAATAGGTCATTGCCGTATCTGTAGTGGCAGTCTTTACACGATAGTATAAAGATGAATATTCAGGAGAAGAGCCTTTATTACAATACTGGCTAATAGTATCAATCGTGCTATCATTTTCTTTGATAGAGGCTTCAACCCACTCACTAACATTACTCTTTTTAGGAACTTCCGCAGTAAATTTAGTAATTGAAAAATCTGTTAGAGGATATTGCACCCAGTCCATTGTAAAAGTTACCAAACTTTGCTATAGAATTAGATCTCCATCAACTTCAATAAGTCCCTCAGAAAAGCAACCAAAAATCGTCCCATCTTTATTTAGCTAACTATATGGAATATACACCTTGCCACTAGATACGATACCACTAACACCAGACTATAAAATACCATCTTTATCAATAGAATAGGTTTTGTATTCGATACCTTTCTCTTTCACGTCAGCAGAATAAACTACTTCTTCACTCGTTTCGGTTAGATTTACTTCTAAATCTTTGACCGCGGGTACATCTTTATTTCCAGCCTACACATAGCGCCATTCAGTATCTTCAAGAATACTTTCCATAAATTCAGGCGCGCTTTGGATACCGCTTCCATCACGGTTATCCAAACTAAATACTTGAGTATATCCAATCTTACTTAGCTCATAAATAGGTAAATACTGGCAAGTGTATGTTTTAGTAAACTACTGATTATGAGTTTCTTGAATATCTTTTATAATAAAATCATACCATTCTCCATCATACCAAAGTTTTACTTTAGCTTCATTGAAGCAATATGGCATGAGGTAGTTTTCTACACGCTAACCTGTTTGATTATCAATATATGCTCCATAGAGGGAGAAAGTAAGCGTCAACTCACCATATACGGTCTATTTGAACTTGATATTGAAGGCGCGACCCTAATCTTCCATGGTGTCCGCGCCAAGAGTTACCAAACGTATTTCTTCCCATCTATTGTTTTCTTCATTGAATTGGTCTTCCCATATTTCAATTTTATAGGGTACTTTACGAATAGTTTGTTCATATTCATTAGCATACTCTAATTCACTCTGCCATAGAGCGAAGATAGGAATTGGTTCTGGACTTTCTACTCCTGTTGTATTATCTTGGAGTATTGGTAAGTTTTCTTCTTGCGAGCGCGCAGACCATATCTAAAAGCGATAGCCCGCGCGCGTTGGAGCCGATGGTTTTGATAAATCGCTTTGCGCTGAAAGTAAAGTTCTCTAGCATGGACTTTCTTGCCAAACTGGGTATAAAGTAAGACTGTCTCCATCATTCGGTAGTTTACCTAGCTAATATCCATCAGGCAAAACTATACCACCTGACGTATCTGTCCACCCTAAAAAATGATAAGATTTATAGCCATCAATATATTTCAAATCACTTGTGGAACTTAGATCGCCACCTTGAGGATAAAGTTTTACTAGAATTGCATTTACAACTTTATCTGGCTCACGACTGGGATTGGGGATATCATCAATATAGTTTCCTTGTAGAACATAAGAACTTGTATTATCAAGCACAAGAGATAAATTAGCATTACCACTATATAGGTCGCCAGCATTATAAATGGCATTATCTTCTGCCTGTGAAACCCATTTTGCAATCGGACGATAGTAGTATTTCTTTTGGAAAGTTTGGGTTCCATTTACGTTGGTATATATAGAGTAAGTTTCTTCCTTTAGGCGCGAAGTATTTCGAATTGTATATCCCTAGTCAACATACTTTATACCAGATTCTTGGTCTTTTACTAATGCGCCATTCTCATTTTTATAGTAATAGTCTATAATAAATTGTTGAAGATAATCAACATAAATTGTAAGATAAGGCTCTGCGTCTGTAAGTTTACCGAGCACTTTATCTACATTTATATTATATCGCACTCTGGGCACTCTATTTTTTTTCGCCTACTCGGTTGTAATGTTTGTAACATTACCTAAAATTTCATTTGTATCTTCATCGAGACTATAATATAATATCGATTTGGCTGTAGACGCAGTAATCTTTTCTCCATCAATAATAACCCAGGTGCCAGTAGTGCTATCATATGTTTGTATGCCAGTTTGTATATAATATGTATATGCCATTTGGCACCTCCTTAGTAGTATTTATATAGATAATCAATACTTACTTTACTAATAGGCTTATCACAACTCAACTACATATAAGACATATCATCTTTATTTTCTGAAAGCGGAATTTTTGAAAAGTCTCCGCGCAAAGCATGATTCGCAATAACTCTATCTGAAACTTTCTATTCTGCTTCACCATTGGCTGTAACTGTATATATGCGCGAGGCAAAAAGTAATCTTTTCTTTGTGTCTAGTGAAAAATTGATGCCTACCATTATGGCATTAGTATCAACATTCTTCATTGCCTTTTTGAGTAAATTTGAAGCAACTGAAAAGTCAATAGCATTTTCAACAATTGTCACATCATTATGAGTCAGTGTGATTTTGATTTCCTAGCTAGTAGTTTCCGCATCAGACAATGTAAAATTCAATATATAATCTACAGGTAAATCTCCTGCGTTATATAGTGTAATTAGCCCGTTATATGCATTTGTACTAAGCTCATTATCTTCTTGATAAGTATCAATGGTATATTGCTTAGTAGACTGGCGTGGTTGTAATCTACTTGCTAATGCCCATTCACGCACATTTTCACTATATAAACTCACTGGCTGAAGTCCTGTTTCACCATATACACCATAAGAACTTAACCATTTAGAAACAGAATATCCATATGGATCATAACATACAAAAGTAATTGTACTTTCTCCCTTATATATCCGTTCATCTACATCTTCTTCAAAAGGCACGAACTATATGGTTGGCGCGGTTTGAATTTTTGCATAGTATTGAATATAAGGCGTCTCGTCAAGAATGAGTGGCTTGATGCCACAATTCAACCAGCGCTTTAACTAATGAAACTCTGTCTCCGTTACACTATCAAAAGCAACCTATAATGTAATAACTCGTTGCGTCATTTGTGTTCCAAAGTAGTGTGTTCCATCCTGACCTGGCACAGATTGTGTCAGGTCTTGAAAAGTCGGGGACAGACCTCGTGAGTATCTGTCCCCATTAGCGACGCTAAACAGGCCAAATTGAGAGGAATGTATGCCATTATATACAAAGCCTGTATAGTCGTCTTTCTAGTAAATATTTCTCATTTTATTTCCTCCCTTGTGTTTAGCGTCTGCGATTGAGTAATGTTATATTACGGAACTGCGCGCTATTTACAATTTCTTGTTTGACTTTATTGATAGCTTGGTCAATATCATAGTCCGCGCCGATTGAACCAATATCAATATTGATTTCACAATTACTTCCTGCTTCTACATTAGAAGAGGGGAATTTCCCAGAAATTATTTTTGCAAGATTAGCAGTAAATGAAGCAATCATAGCAGTTTGATTAGCATTGAGGAATGCTTCTGGTTTACCAGGAGTACCATCAACCCAAGCGGGGCCAGTATAATTTACAAGACCGCCTGTGGCATATTTTTTAGCCTTATTAGTTGCATTATCATCTGCCATATCTTGAGCCGTATTGGTCCGCGCGAAGAACTATTCAAGAATTGAAGGCAGTGTCGTCTCCATTGCGTGTGCTACATGAGTTTCATCATTTTGAGGAATATCACCAATAGTCCAAACAAGTTTTTCCGTCTATTTAGTCAACGCATCTGTGACCATTTTAGATATATACTCACTAGATGAGGTAATACCCTCATTCAACTTTTCAAGATAGCTCTTTGACCCAGCAATATTTGTAGCCTACTCTTCATCCATCTTTTCACGTTCGGCATTAGAAGCATTACGCCAATCCTCACCCATATGAATAGCATCAAGAATAGCCTATTCGCCTTGTGCAATGGTTTGCTCTGCGCGCTCAATATATATACGATTTTCAACATTACTGTCAATCTACTTCTACATTGCATCAAGAATATCTTGATGACGCTCGGCATCTTTATCCATTTGCTTTTCAAGAGTATCAAGAATATTATCTACATTCTAATCAGCTAAATCTTGTTGGTCGGAATTTATTTCTTCTTGAAGTTCTGCAATATCATTTACATAACGACCGGAACTATCACGCTGGAGTAAGGCAAGACGGCTTTGCTTCTTTTGGAGGTCCTCAAAACTATTCGCACGTTCGCGCGTCTTACGTTCTTCTTCAATATTGTTGCGCACGCTTTCAAGATAACGTTGGTCTTGCTCTTCAAGCTTCTCATAAAACTCTTGACGGTCTTCGAGTTGTTTCTCGTCGAGCTCTTGGAACACATCTGCAATATCATTAGTGAGATCAATGAAACTATCGCGCCAGCCTTCCCAAAGTTCTTTTAGCTCTTTCTTATAATCGTTGATTTCATCAGTGAGGTCTTTTTGACGGCCAAGGACGTCATCATAGGCATCAATCCATTCATCAAGTTCTTCGGTGATATCGCCAGTAGATGCCCAATACTCTTCGGTTAGGCGGAGAGAACCGTCAATAGATACTTCGATGTATTTGGAATATTTAGATTGAGCTTCTTTTTGGAGACGTTCGAGTTCGGAATTGACATGGTTTAGGTAGGATTGGTTAGAGCCGAGAAGAGTTTTGTAGTAGTCTTCTTGGGCTTTGGTGTTATTAAAGATATCAACGGGTTTGGTGAGAAGTTCCTGGACGTCTTGAAGAGATTCAAGGCGTTTTTTGTAGTCATCTACAGTTTTGATGTAGTTGTAGAAGGGATCTTGTTTGGGTTTAGCGGGTTCTTTCCCTCCGCCTCCTCCACCGCCGCCGCCAGAGGGCGTCGTATTTCCCATATTTCCAACCTTTATTACATCAGCTTTCCAGTTATAAAGACCAAGATCTGGATCGACAAGTTCCCCCTTTGTCCAAATAACAATCCAGCCCTAAGAAGCCAAGAAAGTAGCGAGTCCCTATGCCGCTTCTTCACTCATTTGTATTCCACCTAGTAGATTGGAGGCATCAAAAGTCGCACCAACGGCAATATTCGCACCATTTAGTTTTGCAAGAACATCATTATAAGTTAAAGCCTCGTCTGTTGCTTCTGAAATTGGACTATCACCAGTTGTTCCAATTGACTATAAATACTTTGCACCAGCTAGCTCACGTAATTGTTCTTCTGCACCTTCAACACCATTAGCATAGTCATTAAATACGTCTATATTTTCTTCAACAAAATCGGCATCAATATAGGTACCAAACATTTCCTACGCCGCCTTAGTCATGGCGCCAATTTCTTTAACATATGTTTTGCCGCTAGATTTTGCATCTCTATAGATTTTTATATTATCAGATACTGCATCTTGAAGGCCTTCTTGAGCTTCAATAGCTTCCCAAGCATTCCTTGTTAATTGCAATGTAGCATCACTTAAATCTTCTAATGACTTGGCTCCCTCATCATCAAGAGTTCCATATTCTTGAGCCACACCATTTACATTAACAGTTTGTCCAGGTTGTCCACCAGTAGTAGCTTGCTAGACAGCCCATTGCTCATAGCCTTCTTGCTCACGCCCCCACTCAAGATTATCTTGTCTATTGGCAAGGTATATACTAGATTTTACAGCTTCATCATAAGCCTCTTGAACGGCTTGTGTAAATTCTTCTGTGGTACTAATGAGTCCTTCGCCATATTTTTTCGCTAATTCTTGAAGAAGATCCGGGTCTTTCATAATAAAATCAAGAAGTTCTGGTGACAATCCTGTAAATAAACTTACTCCTGCACCGCCCACTTCTGGATTACTGGTATAGTCATTAACTTTGGCATTGAACCTAGATTGAAGTTTTTTATAAGGAGTAAGGTCTCCATTCGCTTTATCACCATACATTCTTGTTCCAAAGTCGTTTACACCAAGTTTTATAAAATCTTCCCAGGTTATATCATTAAATCCAAGGGCTTGAAGAATTAACGCCTATAAATTAGTATTATTACCAGCTAAACTAATAATAGCATTATAAAAATTCTCAATATATTCTTTACCCTAATCATATCCTAATTTAGCATACTAATCTGACTGTAGACTTTCAATAACCTATTTTATTGTCATTTTTCCCCAGCCAGTATCATATATCTCAGTATAAGTATTTTTATTTAATTCTGCTAATGCACGTATTTGATTTTCAATGTCCGCTCGCTTGCTTGCATAAGCTTTTGGGTCTAAAATTTCATCAGTTATATCGAATTTTCCACTATTTTTAATTGTATTTTCAACCACTTTCTACTAAGCGTCAGATAAATTATACCAACCCTCTGAGGCCATAGCGAGATTTATATATTGGTCATGAAGAGCTATTTTAGATTCTTCAAAAGCTTTTTCCGTAAGCTCAATAGTATCATTAGCTTCACGCATTTTTAAATCTAATTCATCAAATTCACTTTCAATACCTAAAACCCAATTATCATAAGTGTTTTTGTCGATATCGCCAAAGAAATCACTAGTTTGAATTTCATCTTGAATAATTTTCCAATTATTTTGGAGGGACTAAGTCAATCCTGCATAATTATTCGATGAACCAGCTTCAAGTAATTTTGCTAATGTGGGAGATAACGTGGATGGTGTAAGAGCAGGGCTATATGGTTTAGTAAAACCCCAATTCACCTACCCTAACTCATAACCCAAAACATTTCCTGTATTTTTTACTGATTCTAAATTAGCTTTAGCCTTATTATAGGCATCTCTCTAAGTTATATAATTTGCTATAGCATTTTGATATCCTTCTTCAGAGGAAAATTTTACAGAAGCTTTTAACGCAGTTATTCTTAGCTCTTCTTTCTATTTTTCTATAAGCTCATCTAAAGCAGCACTCTAAGCAGTTATAGCTTCCACATTAGACTTATAGCCTTTGGCTAAATCAGGATTCAAAGCAATAATATCATTACATATATCTAAATATCTATTATAATCTTCATCATTTAAACTGATATTCTATCCATACTAATCAACACCAGCTCTTAGTGTCGAAAAATCTGGAAAAACTACTTTCCCATTATTATCTTTTATTCCTTCTTTATAATCCATAAGATTACTAAGAGTTAAAGCCATATCATTTAATTCTTTCCGAGCACTAGTAAGACTTCCCAGCTATTTCTAAAATTCTTCTGCTCGCTCTTTTGTAGTCTTTATCCATTTTGCTAACAACTAAATAATTGCAATTACTGCTGTGATTCCTGCAATAACTACAGATGCTTTTCCAACACCTGATAAATTAGCCCAAAAAGTCTTAGTTATGTTGCCAGCATTATTTACATTTCTAATATATATAGGGAGCTACCCATTCATTTCTTCTAATGTTGCGCCAAGCTCATTTGCCCGAAGAATATCTCCTGCATCTTCTGCTGCAAAAAATTGCTATGCAATAGTATCTCGAACTTGCCGAAAACTCTAAAGTTCTGCTTTAGCCATAGCGTTTTCTGATTTAGCTGCCATACCGGCGCCCTAAAAATTAGTCAAGACCTTTTTAAAAAAGCTTGTATTATACTAATCTTTTATAGTAGGCAATTTATTTGGTATTCCCAACCATCCTAGAACATTTCCTGCTGCACCGGTACCATATCTCAATGCACTAAAAGTGAGTAATATTTTACTTATTGTGCTTCCACCTGAGCCTAGCGCGCCAGTAATATCATTGATTACATCCAATATCTTAGTTAGGACATCAACTCCGCCTTTGATAAAATCAGAGTTCATAATCCCAGTGGTAAATTCCGTCCAAGCATTAGATAAATTATTCAACTTACTTTGTAAACTATCTAAGGTCTTATTGAACTATTCTTGTGATGCACCTGCACTATCCATGGCATAGCCTAATGTTTCTTGCAACCCTTCATAGTCATTCATCATTGCCAAGAAACGGCTTTGCTGGCGCGAGCCCGCGGCCTAAGTAGCAATATATCTTTGCTACATAGTATCCAAACTGTCCCAACGAGAAGCAAGTTCAATAAATACATCATCTAAATCACGCATCTAACCAGTAGTATCACGCAATGCAACACCAGCAGTTTTCAACGCGGCTTCAATATTATTTACATTTATTTCAGTACCTTCTTCATCCGTACCAGTAACTTCTCCTTGTGAAATTAGTTTTTTGACCTCTGCAAATCTTGCGATAACCGTCTTCAGCGCTGTACCAGCAGTCTCAGGAGCCTCTCGCGTTGTAGCAATAATCTATGTCAAGAATGCCGCCGTAGTTTCTAACTCCATACCAGTACTATGCGCAATGGAAGCCACCTTACTCATAGCAATAGATATTTCTTCAGTATCTGCTGCTGTCTTCGCCGCAAGGTTAGAATACACATCATTGATGTGGGCCAAATCTTGATAGGCTAGCCCAAATCCTTTGATTGCCGCAGTTGCATAGTCAGTAGCCTTCGCATAATCAATATTTGAGATACGAGCCATCTTCAATGTCTCATTCGCGGCGGCCATTACTTCTGCATCGGTAAGACCCTACTGGTAATACAACTGTGCAACTTCATAAGAGCCTTTGATTGTAGAACCTGTAGCTTGCGCCATTGCAGTATATGCGTCAATCTAATTCCACAAATCTTTAGTTGTATAATCGGTAACTACAGCGATATTATTCATCGCTTCATCAAGCTCTTTGACAGACTAAAATGCACTACGTACAACTCTACCAAAAGTACGTAGAATACCAGCCATTGTGCCAAATTGTGCAAAACGAGAAACTACTTGACCAAGCTCTTCTTTTTGACGAGCAATTGCTTCTGTAGTTCCTTGAAGATCCCCAGTTAGAGAACTAGCATTTTGTCCAGCATCTCCCATGGCATTGGCAAAATTTTTATAATTTGCCACAACACCCTATATTTGTGCTGACTTCTCTTGATTGAGCTAATTAGTAGCTTCTCCTAACTATTTATTGGTATCTCTAATCTGTGTCTATACAGTAGTACCAAAAGCATCATCAATAGCATCTTTAAAAACTTTTAAAGCTTCAGCCTATTTTCGATATTTGTCAAGATTTTCTACATTAGAACCCTTAGTTTGAGCATCATTTATATCAGAATTTAATTTTTGAATTTTTTGAGTAATTAGGTTGTCAAAATTAGTAATATCTAATTTATCAGTAGTAAGTCCCTTTATGAGAGTGGTAAAGGGGCTAGCAATGCCAAGATTTGTAGCCTCTTGCCCGAATGTAGATAATTTAGCTTTTAACTCATCAATTTTCTATTGCGCAATTGTACCAGAATTGATAAATTCCTAAAAAACGCCACCCTATCCCATTCTAGTTTGAAAAGCACGCCCGAAACCACTCCAAGCTTGAGAAGAAATGTTTCCGGGCCGAGCTGTGTTTGTATAAGTTTCCCAAACCTTTGCAAGTTGTCCTTGTAATTTTTCTGCATCAGAAGGAGTAAAATTAGTTAGGGTGGTTTTTACTTCTTCAAGCTATGATTTAAAAGCCTTTAAACCTTTATCGTCTCCAAGCTTTCCAATTAAAGAAGAAAAAATATCCCCTTTTCTAGTTTTAGGAGCTAGTGAAGATGAAAAATTATCTAAATCTTTTTTTACTTTATCTAATTCCTATTTAACCTTGTTACTAAAATCTCCTAAAGCAGTTTTCTAAGCTTCTTTTCCGGAAATAGCATTTGCAATTTTATCTTCAAAAGTTTTAATACTTCCCGCAACATTATTGCCAGCTGTTTCAATATTATTTTGTAATTTTTGAAAATTTTCTTGAGCTTTTTCTAAATCTCCGGCACCAAGGCTGTTTATAAATTCAGAATATCCACCAATTTTTTTTGTATATTTGCTATTAGCCAAATCAGCCTAGGCCTTTTTTGCTTTTGTTATGGCATCACTGTATTTGTCAGATAAAGCTTTTGATAAATTATCAATATCTTTTTGAGCTTTTATGATTTCAGGCGTATTTAAATCAAGCTCAAAATTTTTCTCGCCAACCCTGTTTAAATTATGATTTAAATTAGCTATTGCCTTATCAACATCTTGACTTGCTCGTCCAATGTTTTTTAACTATTCAACAGTAGCCTTTCCGTTAATAATATTTTCACCAGCAAGCTATAGTTTGTTAAAGGCTTTATCTAAATCTGTAAAGCTCTTTACTATATCCGAAGTGGTATTTTTATCTAATTTAAAATTCTAAAATTGTGCAAAAAGCTTTTGAAACTATTTCTAAGCTTCACTTACGTCAGCCTTTACTTTCGCAACAATTTCTAACGTATTCTGTGCCATAATTCACCACCCAATAAAAATGACGGTATTGTCATTAGCCAATACCGTCAAAAATCACTATCTATATCATCAGACAATATAGTAAGACTACACACCGTCTTATTTCCCCTTGTCCCAACTGGGTAGCCCTCACCTTGGAAAGTTCCAATAATAGGTTCCGCATTAGCTCCCAATCTTGCTGATATACCAGTTTTCAACTTTAGTCTCGGTATTGTAATCAATCCCGTTACAATATGCCCAGTATTATCATCCTTTAATCTCGTTTTACCCTCCAAGCGCAAATAACCATTAGTTATTCCAAGCCCACTTTGGAGATAAACTATATCTTCTTGATATTCATAATAATAGTCACATACATATTCTTCATATGTAGTTAAACCCTTTATTTTTTGTCCTTCAAGAACAAAATCCTTTACGCGAGAGCCATCTTTCTAATACACAAATAATTTTTGAGGTATAAAATGAAGATTTATAACCCCTTCATCATCTACTTCTAGAGTTTCTGTTTTAGGAACCAATTTCTTTTCTGGCATAGCCTACTGGTTAATACTACTATTCATAAGAAAAGCTAACTAAGTTTTAGAAAAAACTCCTTGAGAAAAAGTAAGCGACACACTATTCATATTTTCCCAAGTAACTAATTCTCTATTATCATAACCGCCTTTCGCAGCGGCATATGAATAACGTCCGTTCAATTGCGCGATTTGGAGCCGTCCAAATCTAACTACGACTTCTCCTTCATCATAATGCTTCCCATTTATAGTAGTTTCAAAGGTTGTCCGTAAAACTACGTCATAGAGTTCTTTGGCACCAAATAATTGTTCACTCATGTGCTAAAGCCTCCTTTCTCATATATAAGTGGATTTTTATACATATAGTTCCTACATTTTTGTTGAGCCCGCGCAATCAAATCAATAAAAAAGAGAGGGATTTCTCCCTCTCTAATATGTTATATAAATTACACCTTGTACTGAATAAGGTCCATCATCTTGCCATCGCTATTACGAAGAACAGTGAGGTTCAGATTGAAGGTAGAAGGATCGCCGTCAGCCTGAAGAGTAATGGTATTCTCAGCAGAAACCTTAGCCTTGTAAATTACGAACTGGAAGACATCTACATTCACATAGAGCGTTACCTCTATGCCGTTTATAACTGCTCATACTTTCATATGAGATTAGACTATATCTTCACCCTCTAAAAAAGAGGGGCGCAACATTTCGGGAAACTTTATCCCTACGTCTTTCGACTAGTCGTTGAGCTTGGAAGATTATAATATTCAAAATCAAGTTCGTCCTCATAAGAGAAAATATATTCTCCAACACGTTTTCTACTTTGATTTTTATTTGCACAACTCGCACAAGTCCCCATCGGCAAACCATAAAACCTATCTGCATTGCGCGCGCCCTCAAATTCTTTTATTATATTACCTTGTAAATCAAATTGATAAATGTGTTTTCTATGAGATTTTTTATCTGGAAGAATTACTAAAGGCTCATCTTTATAAGTCCAGTAGTAACCATGTGCTTGCTTGCATCTCCCAGATAAGACATTCAAAATCGCACTAATATGACACCCGTTTGCATCTGCCGCAGCCTGTATAGAGGGAAAAGATTTTATCTTTTCACCCTTCAAATTATACTGGTCAACAGCTTTATTGTTGTGTTGCCCTTGCCCGCCTTTGTCAATATTATATCCATTGGGAACTAAGCTATTTTCTTTTTCAATCCAATATCTTTCTTTTTCATCAATTTCATCATCATTTACTTCTTCAAGAATTTTACAAGTAAAATTTTGCAACCCTTTAAAATATTGGATCGCATTCCAAAAGCAAGGAGAGCCAATATAACCAGTGCCATATTCATCTTTACGTCTTTTTTCTAAACTTGTTCTTGTTTGCCCCACATATTTTTTACCATTCGGAGCAGTATACATATAAATATATGCCATATTATAATCCTCCATAGTTGCTGATTCTCCATTGTTACATCTAATTAGTTCTTAGAACATTCACGCTTGTTGTGACCAACTACGTTGTAGTCTAATTAGCTTTAGGAATTTCCAGCATTTAATTGCGTTTAATCGAGTAGCTTACGCTACAAGTGAGCTATTCCAAGTTAACTCATCCTCGCCACTCGCTTCACTACGGCTATAAGTGTCGCCAACAACACGATAAGTGCCAGGGAAGTGCGCCGCGTCGATTGTAATGGTCTTGCCATTACCTTCAGCGACATCTACAACATACACGCCAATAAAGCGCTCACCAGCCTTGGCCTGAGTGTCAGCAGCAACTTTGCCATCCTCAGCGGTTTTTGCATCAGCCTTATACCATTCCACGGCGATAAGATTTTCTCCAGCAGCCGCAATCTCTTCCGTAGTAGCAACACGATATGTTCCATCTTCCTGCTTGATAAGCTTCTGAGGAAGCGCAGTATTATCCGCAGTATTCAAATAGTTGATGGTCTTCTTTATTTTCTTAGCTGTGGTATCAATTGTGCTCTTTGCGCCGCTAAACATAAGTGACATGGACTTGGGGGAGAACAACGCGTCTTCAAGAGTAACATTGATTTCCTTACCATAATCCCAACTTACAAGCTTAGCATTGCCCTTACCACCAGTAGCATCGGCAGTAGAAGCAGTCTGCTCAATCGTTGAAACCTTCAGTGTGTCAAGATAAAGTACGGGAAAATCAGGCTCACCGTACTCATTGAGGTGCCAGAATGTTACGTCAGCAACCTCTTTAATCATTTACATTCAGCAGTTTCCCAAACTGCCCGTCAAATGACAGCTTACAATTTCTTGCAAGATTAGACTATATCTTCATCCTTATTTAGGATGTCTCGCACAGTCGAGTAGGATTTTACTCGCTCTTAGTCGTTGAACCTTCTTTCTTTTTCCAGAAGAAGCCACCGCTTAGTCCTTTTCCTCTGGTAATTACTTTTTTTATTCCAGCACCACTTGCTAGCCCAATCGCTCGTGCGGCCTCAGCTAAAGAAGTATATTCTGCAATTTTCTCTCCTGTAGTGGCATCAATTTGTTCTACTGAGATTGGCTCTTTAGAACTTCTTTTAACAGGCATCTTATCATATTTTATGCTATCAAAGCGATAATTTTTTACAGAAAAAGCAGTACCATTCAAACATTTTCTAATGCTACTTTCTGCAACAGATAAAAACCTTGAAGCTTCCTGTATAGATATAAAATCTTGAATAAATACACCATCCATATCATAAACATAAACTTTATGATAGTTCGCGCGCGCCAACTATTTTATATCATAAAATTCTACATAACTGGTTAAAAAAATAATATTATGTGCTTGCTTTCTTCCATCATTATGTAAAATTGCAGAAATGGTTTCAATGGGTACGTCGGTAAATAAAGAAGCCTCTGTTACACTATTATAACGTTCTAAAAATTCTCCGTTCTATGCAGAATAAGTATAAACAGGAACTTTCTTTCCACCTTCACCGCCACTTGATAAATTATATCCATTAGGAGATAAAGTATGATATAGCTAAATGAAATTCTATTCCGCTTCATTTAGCTTTTCAATTGGAAGTTCAGCTAATATAAATACTTCAAAATTAGGCCAACCATATTTCTATATAGCTTTCCAAAATAAAGAACATTTTTTATAGCCAATTCCAGTAGAAATACTTTTTGCTCTACTATATAAACTTCCCATTGTTTGTCCTATATAGCTTTTTCCAGAGGGACTAGTATATTTATAAATATACCCATATCCTTTCATTGGGGGAATAAAAAAAGTTTTTTGAAAGCTTGGCTGCTGATTGTCCATTTTAAAACCTCCTTAGATTTACTATCTAACTGATTTTTTAACTTTCACATTTGCTTTACACTATGTTGTAGTTCAGTTAGCTTTAGGATGTTCCAGCAATTCACGAGATTGTCATCTAAAAGATTACTCTTTTAGCGTGGCATTATCTACCATAACGATCTAATATAGACGCCATAAGTAATGACCTCCTATATTTAAGATTTAATTTTAAAGCTCAGCTATCTAAGTCTCGAATCCAATAAGTCTGTTCCTTGCCTTCACTCTATGCTCCAGCAAGCATCGCAGCGGTGCGTGTCTCATACGCATCCTTTTCGGTATATCTATCTATAAGCGACTTAGTCGCTGCATAAGTAATTTCACCAACATTAGATGGGTTTAGTCCAGTATTCATACAGCATACCGAAGTAAGTAAAGTAAGTAATTCTTGTGGTGCTTTATGCTACTTAGCTTTTATTCTATCTCTTTTACGAGATAAGGCTTTCATACGTCGAATACGTGGATTTTCATTTTCTTTAGGCTTTTCTTCTAATTTATTACCTATGGCCGCGCGAATTACATTTTGAAAATCAAAAAAGTTCTCTTCTGTAATAATGCGCTTTTCAGTCACTTCTCCAAATACTATACCACCAATTTCTGGTAATAGTCTAATGTCCATATGAGTAAAAAATTTCAGAATTTCACAAATATGTACCTTCATCGGAGGATATAAAGTAGCCTAAAGAAATAGTTGCTAAAAAGGAGTCGGATTTTGGTCTAACTTCGCATCAGCCAACTAATCATCTATGTCGTCTTGGGTTTGTGTCAAAAGAGACGTAAGCACCATAAATTTCTAATATCCAAATGCAATTATATCTTTATTGAAAGGCGGATATACCAAGCAAATATCCTAAAAGTTTATTGGATAACCTATGAATGCTTCTTCAATCATTATGCAAATTGAGTAATGTTGAAATCTATATAGTAGCTAGTCATTTGTTCTGTAACCATGTTCAAAACAAAATCACTACAATTGATGGTTCCTAACCCATTTATATTCTTATCTTCTAAACTGTTTTGCAATTCACCAAGAATAAGATAAGGGCGCAAATTATCACTTTTTATAATCCACTGGGTTTGCGGAACATAGATATAAATACGAATAAGTATATCTGTGAACTCATCGTTCTTTCCGCGCCGACCATGTTGTACCATTGGGATAACAACGCTATAATCTTTTTCAGCAGGATTATATTGCGGATTTATTGTAATTTGCTTACCATAAAGAATTGTAGTATCAGAGATATCCTCTCCATTCAAGGGGTCTTTATCGGTATAATATAATAACTTACAAAGATTCTAATTAGCAAGTAAACGCTTAATTATTTTTTGTAAGTTTTGCCCCATCTCTCCTAGATTTCTTACTCCCATTACTCATTACCTCCTGTAAGCCAGAAAGTATCATCACCAGTTTCACCAATAATATCAACTGGCGTGGTATCTCGCACCATTGTCTCTTTCAAACTAAAATATTCAACCCCAGGTGTAGAGCTCAAATCATAACCAGTTACAATATACCCCTCTTCATCAATAACGAGATAATCTTCTCGTTTCAAATCTTTAGTGGTCGGCATAATAATATGAGTTTCTTTATCTGGGTCTTGATAATTGGGGTTCTTTGCTGTAGAACGAATTACATCATAAATAATGCGGTCCATTTTTCCATAAAAGTATCCCCAACTTTCATGTTGCGCGCCCGCCCTATCTTTCCACTGAATAAGATGGGTCAGTTTCAGCACCATATACTTGTTATAGCCTTTTGATTGTGTCTCGCGCAAAAACAAAATCATCCAGCGATTTTCGCTATGCTTTCCAGAAATTAGAAAAATCGTACCACCAGGATACTTCTTATCCAAATCTAAAAGCAACCATTGAGTAGTTTCTGTCTCATCTTGCTTATTTGGTTCAAGAGTCCCAGAAAGCTTATTACCTTCTTCATCCTCAAATTCAACCCTATAAGTAGACATAGACTTATATCTCATCCAATCAGCTTCGCGCTAACCTTGTACTCGTGAAGCAAAATCAGTCCCGTATCTATTTAGACGTTTCAAATAAACTTCATCATAATAATTCATTTTATCTTTGATAAAAGTCCCATGCATTCAAAAATTATACTACGGAAATACTCATATCTCACATAGCGCAACTAATTCATATTATGAGACAATTTATAATAATTTATAGATCTATGGGAGCTATCAAAACCACCTAATTCAATCAATAGGCTATCGAGAAATTTTTCCCATTCTCCCTGTTTCTCAAATTCACAAAGAAGTCCAAATAATTTATTACGAAACTAATTTATATACCCATCCCATACTGTCTTTTCATCAAGTTGTTCCATATCAATTACCTGCCATATTGCGGAAAGGCCACGGCTTTTCGTCCACAGAACGGTAATAATTAGCTTCCAGTTTGCGGGCGCGCGTCCATTCCTTATCAAGTAATTTGGTAAACTTGTCAATAAGATTTGCTTGAGAAAAGTCAGCTTCACTATACAGTGGCTTCAAATGTTGCCACGTCAAAATACATCTATCTAACCACTCAATTTTCATATATGTAGCAATAATCTGAATTTCAGTGGTATTCAGAGTATTGGTAAAACCATCATCATCTCTTGTAAGAGAAGTTCGGGGGAACTTGAAATGCACAATCCCATCTTCAAGTAGTTGGCGCATATCTGCGGCAACCATATCAGGGTCATCCCAAGTCTGCCATTCATCGTCGAGAATTTTCGAAGTGAATGCATCATACACTTGTGAATAAGGAGTGCTCATATTACTCCTCCTTCATTCGAAGATCAAAAGAAATCTCCTTATCAATATCTACTCCAAGAATCTTCTTGATAAAAGCAATTTTATCGCCATCGCGCACACGCATATCTACAGCCATATCAACTAACTACATTTGCTGTTCACGAGGCATAGCCAAAAACTTTTCTTCAAAGTCAGCTTGCTTATCAAAATTCAACATATACTTCAAATCACCGTCAGAATATACTTTATGATTTACGGGAACTTTTGTATCCTCTGGTTCAAGACCAAGTGCTTTGGCGGCCGTGAGGTCATCAATATGAAGTATACCTTGATTTATCATATTCATAAAGCCCTCATCAAAAATTGCTTCTTCAAGGACTTCAAAAGGAATAGGGATTGTTTGTCCTTTCTTTGACCAATTACGCACAAAATTGCGATTTGGAACTGTAAGTCCCACATGACCAGTGCACTGACTGGAAACTTTTACTTTATATTCAGCATCCATTATAATTCTCTCCTTTTGCTCCGGTTGGGGAGGCTGATAACCTCCCCACCTATATTATAAATTAGTTATCTAAATTAGAAACCGTAGGGTTGAGCAGAAGTATCGGCAATGCCGGTATTCTGATAGATACCCCAGTTATTGAAAGTATGAATGGCAGCGCCCATCTTCTTGTAGAAGTTGACTTCCATGGATTGATCACGGTTGTCAGCAAGCCACATCTGGGTATCACCCTCAAATACAAACTTAACAACCTTCTCACGGCCAGCGGGAAAGACATAAGCAAATTGAGGATTAATCCAAGTAGAAGTATTGCTCTCATCGACAAATCCCTGAGGAATTTCAACAATCGGGCAACCACGGAAGATACGGATACGGCCAAGATTGTGAATACTCTCGATGTCATCAGGAGAGTAGATACCCTGTGCAACACCAGCAATCGGAGGGACAATCGCATCAGGACCCATAGCAGCGATAAACTCAGGAGCCGCAAAGATAACAGCGCCATCACCATACATCTTCACAGTGTTGACGAGCTTCTGAAGGTTCGCAGCGTTGAAAGCACTATCAATATACTGATTCGCGGCAGGACGCTTAACATTATTCAAACTACCCATCAAGCAACGAGCAACTTCAATATAGGCCGCATCTTCAAGACCCTCAACAATAATCTCCATAATATCGGCCATGCTTTCGGCACCATCAAGGAAACGCTCAAAATCAATCGTGCCAGCAGAGCCAACAGCCTTCGCACTGACTTCATACTCTTCAGCATCAAGACGGAAGGTTTCATATACACCAGAAAGACCAACGCGAGTTACAAAACTCTTCGCGCGATTCTTACCAAGCTTTTTGCGGAAGAGGGCCTTGGTTCCCTGGGGAACAGACTTGATTTCCGCGAAAGAACCCATACGAGCGATAACTTTGGGAGGAACAACCTCATCCGCAGTCTCAATCATAATCTGGAAAATGTCGTACTGATTACGACGGAACTCATTGATAGAACTGCACATCGCGGCCATTTCGCCACGAAGAGCATCATTTACATTCTTCTCACTAAAATTAGCAGGAGCAGTACCCTTGGCTGCATGAAGAGCTAATTCTTTAATTTCAGCAATAGTAGCCATTATATTTACCTCCTCCTTAGATTAACCAATAACCTGGAACTTCACGCCAGGCTCGCCGTTAGGCATGGTATAGAACTTGACGGCCTTGAGCACAGGACCAAAGGCAGGCTTTTCCTTCGAGAGGCAGATACGGCCAGAAGCATCGGCGCCACCATAAACAGCAGTCTCGCCAAGCTTGCCAAGAGCCTCTTCAAGAGCATTCTGGGTAGTATAATCTGTCTCATTATAGCAAAGGCAGTTTGTGGTAAAAAGATCTCCCACAGAAAGATAACCCATGCGAGGATAGAAGCCATCTTCAGGACGGAGGCAGAAGTTCTTCAGACCCGTCTTGCGCTCGTCATACATATGCTCAGCAGTATAATTCAGAGCAATTGGAAGAGAGCCATCAACAGGAAGCTTGATAAGACCATTGGCCTTGTCAACGGCAAGAAGCATACCATTTTCGGCAGGGGCTTCACTAAAGCCTTCATCTAACGCACACTGGGCCTCAATATGACCATCGCGGCGGAAGGCAACGTTATTCAACTCTAACTGAGAGTAGAGATCGATTTCAAATTTCTTGCTCATTAGGTTTTACCCTCCATTACTTATATTGATTCAAAATTGCTTCAATTCCAGAAAGCGGGGTGTCCGCCTTAGGAATAACAGTCGGCTCAGTAGCCGAAAAGATAGACGGTGTGGCCTTAACAAGCTCATAAGAGAGGTCCTTTTCAAGGCTTTCCACAGTATACTCATCAATCTTCGCAGTGTAGTTAGCGACGACTTCATCATCCAACTTCAAAGCATATTTTTCAATAATCTTTTGCTTATTACCAGTTTCAACAGTATGCTGGTAATCTTTCAAACTGTCGCGTTCAGCAGTGACCTCATTGAGAGAATTATTCGCAACTTCAAGGTCAGCCTGGGCAGTAGTTAGGCTATTATTCGCAGTTTCAAGCTCATTCTGGAGATTGGCAATCTGCGTGTTGTACTCCTCAATACTCGCATCACGCTCGGTAATAGTAGCAGAGAATTGTTCATTCTACTCTTTCAAAGCAGTGTAATTCTCATCAATCTTCTCATAGTTGCCACCATTGAGGGCGCGCAGAGCATTAAGGGCATTCATTTCACTCTCATTGACTTCAATAATATAAGCATTTACTTTATCACCGAGAGTAATGCTATCCTCATTCTTTGTGTAATACTGACGAAAATATTGTGAATTTTCGTAGTCATAGCACAATGCGTAATCATCATATACATCGCAAACGGAGGTGGAACACACCCAACCGCCTTCCTCTGTATATTCAGGATTTACGGCTTTCCAAATCAAATCATACTTCTGACTATCAGAAAGCTTGAAATTGATTTCCATGCTCTTTCCTCCTGATTTCAAATTATATTGCTGTATTTTACTGTAGAGTTCCTACATTTGGTTGAAAAGTTCGAAGAAGGCCGCGCCCTCAAAGCAAGGTTCCACATCATCACCTAAAGCTTGGAGGCCGGCAAAAGAAGCTTCAGAAAACACATAAACTTGTGTTCCATCTATATCTTCCCATTTACCTTTTATTGTCTTTGGAAGTAATTCCATCGACAATGATTTCCCGACAATATATTTTGCTTCAGGATAGATTTCAGTATACACAAGAACATCAACACAAGCATAGGTGCGCGTAATTCCATCCTTATCTATGAAGTCTTCCCAAGCAAAATTAGGTTCAGCCAGCACAACGCCGTAAATCTTACCTTGCGTGCGACTTTCGCCATGGTCAAGAAAATCTCCTTTAGTTTCATCCCAAATACCCTTTACTGGAGTATAAGGAACTGTAGCCAAAAGTTTTTCCGCGAACTCCTCTGTTATATAAGTAGCATTCCTATTCTACCCCTTATAAAAAATGCGTGCGCGGGCTATGCTACTAATTTCGTTAAATTTTGATTTTATTTCGTAGACAACTACTTGGAGTTGCCGTTGAAAGTCTTTCAACTGGTCTTCCATTATTCATTGCCTCCTTCTTCACTCGCACCCTGAGATTGGATATTGCGAATTGTTTTATCTGATTTCTAATCATCTGGTAAGGTAGGTCTCCCCGCACCATTACCAGTAGTTTTATTACTTTCAGTATATGAGGTTTGAAGTGGAATAAGGCGTTCGCGCAAACCAAGTAAATCATTCTCAAGGTCTTTCACATTTACAATATCCTTTTGATTTAGCCCCATAGCCAAGGCCGGAAGAATAAAACTATATCCAGTGGTTGCACCCTTATAAGTATTATCAAGAAATTCTTTTTCGTTATAATAACTAATAGGTAAAATGTTATATTTGAACCTTATATTAGAGTTGCTAAACATAGTATTTACTGCATTAGTAAATACATTTGCAATTTTTTGCGCGACGGGCATAACCATCGCAAGGTCATTTTGAAGCGATACTGTCAAAGCCAAATTACTTGTAGATGCAAAAATATTAGCACTTACTCCGGCAGAACGATAAACTGTATTTGCAATCTTCTCAAGATTATTTTTTGTCACACTTTCATTTTGAGTATTAGTTCCCTATACATCTACATCTGCGTATGTTGTAAGCACACTAATATTGCTATTATTCTTCAACATATTGACAGTGCCACGATGAATTTCTTCAGCTTCAGGAGGTTCAAAAAGAAGTTCACCGTTGGTTGTAAGATGGGGAATTTTTTGAATAAGTATTTTCTTTATTTCATCTGCGTCCTTCTTTTTTTCCATTGCTTCATAATCACGATAATTTACAATTGAGGGAATAGCGGGCAAGAAAAAAGGACGGCCATCAAAAAAGGGAATACAAATTCCAATAGATGAAGGAATGAGATAATATTGGCTCCCCTTTCCATTCTCCCAGCGTTTCCAGGCGCGCACTATCTCTTTTGGATAAGCGCGTAGAGCACGCTCTCTAGTACCGTCAGCTTCGCTCAAAGTGGCAAAATAGCGTAAATCAAACTCAATAAGGTCATTTCCACTAGCATCTTTATACCGTGTATAACAATAGCCAACAGGTAAGTCTAAAATTGCAAAATGTTCTTTGTCCAGCGTTTGTATTACTCCGTAATATACGCCATATACTACAGCCTTTATCATCATATTAGTTGCTAAGGCAGGAATAGATGCTTTGTCAATAAAGTCTAAGGCTTTGTGATAACGACGAGAGATATTTTCTTCTGTAATAGTATGTCCAAATGCAGGGTCTGGAATTAGTATACCTAAATACTTTAGAATTGTTGCATAATAAATGCAAATTCTACGATAGAAGCCATCAATAGAATAATAAGAGTAAGATAAATCCTATTGCTATTGTAAAGTGCCACTATCTATAATACGTTTTATTTCTTCCTCGTTGTATTCTTTTACTCGGCGCAATCTTCCAATTTCATATATGCTACGATAACCACTATCACTAGTGGCTATCATAGCATTTATAGAAGCTTTGAAAGCATCGAGTGAAAAGTCATGGAGGCGTTTAGGGGTTTCATTTTGGTTTTCCATTTATACCTCCTTTTATTTCGCCTCCGTATAGAAGGTCAAAATACGTTTGCCAATTCGTTTGGCTTTCTTTTTGGTGTATTCATCTTCTAATTCTTTGATGCGCCATAGCCCATATTCGAAAGAAGAGAATTTATCTTTTCCAAATCGAGAATTGATTTGTTCAAGCACGATATCTTGCTGATTGCCAGTTTGTTTGAGACGTAAATTACCTAACTCATCGCATAGGCGTGTAGTTATTTCATGGGGCAGTAAGCGCTTCGCGCGGTCTTCTACGCTCATTTTTTGGCCTACTTTAGTTGCCATCAACTTATTTTTAGCTTCTTGTTCTTTTATGAGTAAGCCAACTTTCCCGCTATAAAGGCGCGAATAGCAATTACTATGAATTTCACTATTCAGCTTTGTATTTGCTTTGATAACATAGACAATCTAAATAGCATCGCGTGGCTGGGTCTTTTTCATATCTTCATCATTGAAACTACCGTATGCAGGATACATTATACCTTCTTCACTGTCGAAAGTGGGCCGCGCCATAAAGTCAAGCATTGATACCCCAAGTCCATTGCCGTCTATTACAACCTCTAATGGGTCAAAAGCCTTTATAATGCGTTTCAAATCGCGCACCTAGTATTCCATATGGCGGTCATAGTCATGTTTCCCTAATATATACATATTTACAAGGTTACTTCTGAAGCCCTCTGGATTTCGAAAAACTTTGAAAACACTAACAACAGTTTGGCAACCAATTCTACCAACCATTACATTTACGCAGGGGCGTTAGTCCTGCGCCATAGAGCTCATACTTTCGTATGAGATTAGACTATATCTTCACTTTCGTGGCTGTCATTTCCACTCACTTGAGTGTACTTCCCGTGGGAATAGTCGTTGAACCAACTATCTAATATATTTTCTATATTATTATATGAAGTGTATGGAATTACTAAATAATTCAAATCATTGCGCACAGCATCATTATATTTTTCAATATCAATTTGTTCTTGTGTAGTAAGGTCTGTTTCAAAGAAATGAGTTTCTTTATAATGTTGTTCGCCATTATATTCAATAATTAGATTATAATCAGGTAAAAAGAAATCATAACGTCGCAATGGATTAGTTTGCCATGAAAAACGATGTTCTATATCATAATCTAGTTGCTTTTCATCTAGATATTGAGTTATTCGTCTTTCGCCTTGACTTCTCTTTTTATTACACTTAGGGCATCCTCTATAATCGTACAGTTTTCGAGGCACAACAGACCAAACAAAACCGCAAGAATGTTTTACTAAAACCTTCTCATCTAATCCTTTATATTCAGATAATAATGTATATTCAGAAGATAAGGTTGAAGCAAAACCTTGTGTATTTAGATTATGCCGGTTCTCACAATAGTAGCAACTTGCATTTTTCAAAAAAACTGTAATAGGCTTTTTATATATTTGTTTACAAGTCGGACATTGTAATTCAATATAATACTTTCTATCTTTTTCTTCTTGAAAAATCCGATAGCATTGTATATTATGTGTAATACAATAAGTTTTGGCTTGTTCCAAATTAGTATAATGTTTAGTCAAGTTATTATTCTCATTATAACAAGAACAAACCCCTAATCTTTTTGTTGACATAAAATTATTATAAGACGAATAATGCGTTATTTTCCCGCATCTTTTACAAAGAACATCGATAGGTTTTGATACTCTGGTGTAATTTAGTAATTCAAAATCTTGGTTGGGCCACTTGTCCTGAATCCGTTTAGTGGCTTCATCATAACTTACAATTTTCATATAATTCCTCCAGTTGGTGCGAGTTGCCGGTTATGTAGCACTTAGGCTCACGCCATATGCCATCTTGTTTTTTGTTTCTATTTTCATAACATGAAGCATTGAGGAATGCTTTTTAGTAAAACAAGCTTTGCGGGTTTCTCGCTTTCAAACAGCTTTTTTACATACTTCACAAAGTAAAGCATGGTGAACATTTTGTTTATCCACTGATAATAAGTAGAAAAAATCGTGGTCGCTCATATTTTTTCGGTGAGTTTCTGGATTTACAATTTTTCGATATTTAGAAATACGGTCGTAGTTGAACCAAGACTCATTCGAACCACCAGTCCAAATTGAGCAATATTCTCGTGCAAAACTATCTTCCTTGAAGGTAGAAGCAGTTCGAATTTCATTTATAAATTGTTTCGTAATAAGCCCATGAGCCATTGGAACTTGATAAGAGGTTCCCCACACAAAGCAACTACTTGGGTCAATTATTTCTTGTTCAAATAGTTCAATAAGTTTGTTGTAAGCATAAGTTGATTTTTGTGCCGCAGTTGTCATATAAAATTGTGCTTGAGAAGGTTCATAAGGGTTGACTTCGCCATTGGGCATACGGCGCGCAACGTTCATAAGTGGTAAGACAATCTCATTGAGAGTATCACCATCATGGTCAAGAACCTCATCTATCAAACCCATTTGTTATCGTAAGGGCTCTTTATCCCCTACATCTTACAATTTCTTGCAAGTTCAGACTATCTTTTCACACAAGGTGTCGCGGTCTCGTGGGTAGATTATATTTTTTTCACTACCTAGTCGTTGCCCCTGACTAAAATTATTTTAGCCTTCGGTTCGGATTCCCATGCCTTGAGGGAGGTTTAGGGTTCCCGCTTAATACCGCGATTTATACACTGCCGTATGATTGACGAGATATTCGTTCTTTTACATTTTCTAGCTCTTCTAAATGAGCTGTTTCTACCATTTGTTTATATTGCTCTTTTTTAGTCGATGATAATTCTAAATAGGCGTTTTTTCCTTTCTTCCGGCTACGCCCATTGAACCAATCTTTTACAGTTGCACTTTTGATACCTAAATATAAAGCAACACAAGAATATCCGTAATGCATTTCTTGTGCGCAAAAAGCAAAGAAGAAATCATCTTGTGTTAGCTAATAACTCTTTTCACAACCGCCCTATTTCATTTGTCTTGAAAAGGCCCTCTCTGACAATTGTAATTCTTCAAACACTTGTTGAGCGTGCATTGCTTTTTCTTGCTCCGTCATCTTTTCAAAAATGCAATGTGCATCTAAGAAACGTATGCCTCTCTTGCAGGCAGATGCAGTTCCTTTGCTCCAACCTTTTATCTCTTCAAATGTTTTTCCATAGCCATCTCCATAATAATGCTGTATACAAAGAAAATCAACTAAATCCTAATTTTGAACCTTTTGGCGCCAGTCCGCAATTTTTCCACCAGAGCAACTGTTATATCCATTATTATATGAGTCATATTTTGCAATTTCAGCGCATTCAATTTCATATAAATCATCATACTAATCAATCTCAACTTCTACATAAGAGAAGACAAAATCATCTGCGCCATAATAATTCCAAGCATTTTGTAATTTAGGACTGTGATGAGTATTATTATTCAATTCAGTTTTATGCTTCCTAAATCTTCTTACAATATCACTTGTAATACCAATATACATTTTGCCCGTAGTTTTACTAGTAATGTGGTATAAATATCCTATCATAATATTCCCTCCTAATTATAAGTAGGATTTTTATTATACCCATTATAGAATTTTGTAGTGGGGGTCGACATTTTTTTTGAAAATTTGACAGTGTCGTCTTCCCCCGCGTGTGCTGTCCAGTGCTCCAACTACATCAAGAACGCTTCCATTCTTGAACGTTAGTGTCATATAATCCTTACCGAAATTACCAGGGGTATCACTTATGTCTCCACCCACAATTTCCTTTCGAAGTAAGGGAAACAACTGATAGATTTCAACTATTTTTTCTTTTGCGTTTTTCGCGCCCTATGATTTAGCGGGGGCAACAATAAATATTTTACTACGAGGTTGAAATATGCATTTCAAAAAGAGAGCGAGTATTGAAACAAAAGTTTTTGAGAATGCGCGCGGAGCAGTACAATAATGATAACGATACCTCATACACGCGCGCAAGAAAATTACCTAATAGAAAAAAAGTTCAAAACTTGAATGAGAAGGAGTAATAAGTTTAACAAATATATCAGGATACGCAGTAAATAAATTTGCATAATATTCATAAAGTTTTCTATTTGCTTCAATTCTTTGCTAAGTAAGAATTACTCCTTTTTCAACTTCAAAGCCATTTTTATAAAATTTCTATGTAGCAACGAGGCAACTTGTGGCAATTATACTACCAGGAGTATCTATCATTCGTCTACCTCTGGATTAAAGTCCTCATTTTCAAACATCTCGTCTACTTCCATTGACATCTCATCAGTAGCATAATTATCTTGAAGTCCCATAGAGTCTTCAATATCTTTTGCCATTTTTAGAGATTCAATACGCTTATCAATTTCTTCACCAATGCCTGGCTCTTGAGTATATAAGCGTTGGCAGAAAGTTTGAATATTATTCATAGTAATATCAACAATATCTCGCTTTACGCCATCATAGAATTTATTCACAAAACCTGTTTTTTCAAGATAAGCGAAAAGCTCACCTACACTATCAAAATCCTCTGCATTCTTTGCATTCTTTGGTGTAAATTCTCCAATCTTCACCAACTTTTCATAAGACCCAAGCATCTTATCAATATCCGCGCCTTCACGAATACGGCTATCAATAATCAAGCTCAACTTACAAAGTTTCAATGCTTGATCCATTTGAAGGTCACCATTGATATTCTAAGTATTTTGTACTCCTTGAAAAAGACGCTCCAAATACTATAATTCTTCATCATCATAGTTTGAGCCCCATTTGGTTTTCAACTCTTCACGTCGTTGAGCCTCAAGCCCAGGAATAACTTGATAATCTAAAGAACCTTCTTCTCGTAGTTCTTCATACTTTTTTTGGTATTCGCGCCAACCAATATGGGAATACTCCGCAGATTGGAATATTGCTACATAGGTAGAAATTGCTTTTTCTTTTTGGTCATCATATAATTTCTACCATCGTGCAGGAATAAATGGGACATCAACTAACTAGCAAATTTTATCAATAGCCTCCCATTTGGTTTCTTCTGGCTATTCTGCAAACCACTTTTCTAAGCATCTGTTACAAATATGAATATATCCAGAAGGACAAAGCGGAGAGCGGGTGGGAAGATAGTTAGAACTATCATACGTGCGCCCGCATTTCTCGCAATCTTGGAAAATAACTTTTTTCTTTGGTGTCGACATATCTAGCCTCCTTATTTCTAAGTTTCCTTTTCCTTTTCTTCGGTTATCTAGTATAAGAGAACTGCTATTTCTTGACGTTGTTTTCGCCCAAGAGTGAGATATGTGTCAATCATCTCAGATAGCATTTCCTCAAGAGGCCGTGCATTTCGATGGGGCTTAGACTTACTACCATGCTCCATTTTTATGGAGCCCGCGCAATCTGAGTCAGTCTTCTAATTAGATGTTTTATTTGTATCATTTGTTCCGAGAGCATGAATTGATTCTATTTTTTTGATAGTCAAATTACAACTCTATAAAGTCATGGGTTTGTGCGTTTCTAAGTCAGTTTTCTAATTAGATGTCTTACTTACACTATCTACTTTGAGGGCGCGAATAGCATCATTTTCCTCAATGGATATCTCTCCATTCTACAAATTCATGGGCTCGCGCATTTGCAATTCGGAAGTAAATCCAACTTCTTCTGCCTCTTGAGCCTGCGTAGCAGGCTCAAGAGGGGAACTACTAGGTACTTTATTTTCCTAGTTTCCCAATAAACTATCCCCCACCCTAGGACATCCTCTCACCCAACCATCAACACACATAATCTTCAAAAGTCCCATAAACTCTACGGGATTCAACTTCATACTCTACTCCACAAAGTGAAGTAGTTCTTCGGAGCTTACTTCAACTCCAATCTATTTCTTTATCTTACTATAACGCAATGTGTTCCTCCAAGACTACGCAATTGTCTGCGCGCAGTCCAAAAATTTATCCATCTTTTATATAAGTTGTTGTACAAAATGCCCAATTACTACTGGGCCTTACGTTTCTCTCTCTCACACCACTTACACCTGCAATTCCATCCCCCCGCATTACGGGAAGACCGGGCAAAATTGCGTCCATCCATAAGTAGCACTGCTCCACAATCCTTACACTGTTTGAAGCTTTTGGGGTTCTTACGCGCGCAAAAAGTATCCCAATGGAGTTGCGCGGCATTGGCTATTCCTTCACAAATTTGCTTGGTATATATAGTGGAAATATAGGGTTCACTGTAGTCTACCCCTAACTTCTCATGAAGTACTCCGCAAATGAACTCGTTGGTGTAATTTTGGGATTTTAGTTGGAATATAAGTTTTTGCGCGGGGCGCAAATGGGCAAGATTAGTATAAAAGTCTAATGTTGCGTAAAGTGCGGGGATGGCGCTTTCCGCATCACCTACACTCCAATCTTCCAAATCTTCTCTAAACTCATTCATCCAGTAAATGTGCTTCCAATTACGGAAGTCCAAGAAGCAATTGTTCTTTGGCTCGCGCAAAGGCTCATCAGGTAAGTTTATAGTATATGGTTTAGAGAACTTAGTCTAAGGATGGCGCGCATTATATAACCCCATGGGAAGTATGGGAAACGCGTCCGTATCCCAAAGAAGTCCTTGGGTTTCTTCTCCCCCTCGATACTTATCCTACACAACTGAATGGAGTTGTATTTGGGGTTTTATGAAGTCGCCAATGGTGTATTGTTCTCGACGAAGTTCGAGGAGAAGTTTGCGTAGGTGGTAGGTTTGTTGGGAGGTTAGACCTGGGTTAGTAAGTGCATCATCTAGGCGGTCAATACGCTTCCAAAGAGCTCTCATACACTCCAAGGCAGGAGAAGAATCGGATTGCTGGTTTGGTTGTGTGGCGCGGGTCGCATCTTTTTGGGGGACGGGTGCGGCATCTAGTGATGGATCGAAAGATGCGCGCTCCAGATTGGGTTTTGGGATGGTGTAACGTGTTGGGCCTTGGCGAAAGAGAGACTCCGAAAAAGTGGGGCTTTCCACTAGGGCTTCTAAGGATTGTTCTTTGGGGCGCGCAGGGGTGGAGTAGCCGACAAGTTCTATATCTTTGGAGCGTACTGGGTTGTAACCATCGGGGTCCTCCCCACATAGGAGATAGTTGGATAGTAGGTCTAGGTCTTTTTGGTTGGGCTTGCGTCCAGAGCGTTGGAGTACTTCCAATATGTTCTCTACAAGTTTCTAACGCGCGGTTGCATCGTTTAATGAGAAATCCAGAGTGTAGGGCGGAACATACTTCGTAGATTTATATTTTTGATTTGTGTCCGACATCTATTTGGTAATTCACCTCCATTATATGTAGTTGGGGAAGAAGCGTATTCCTGCCCCATACTTATATTATACCACAGGTGGGTGAGGAATTTCAAATTTTGGATTTGGAATTTTAGGTTGGGAATTCTAGGTTTGGAGCGGGATGAGATAGGTTCAAAAATTTATTTTGTGAAGAGAATGTACCAGGTGGGGGGCGGGGCGAAACCGCCTGTGCTTCTGCGCCTAAAAGCCTTCCCCCGTCGGATACCATACAGAAACGGCACGATGTGTCTACCAAAACGCCCCGCCCCGCGAAAAAGAAAAAAAGATTATGCTAATGTGTTTAGAACGTGTTGAACGCCGTGGCGCGCCGTGTTAATATGGGCACGCAAGCAAGAGAAATAACCGATACGGGCGCGGGATTCCGCGCGGTGTACCTTGCCAATTGAATATGCGCCCTTGTGGAATTAGAAGGCACGCGCGCGCCAAAATCGGCGGATACCTTGCGCTTGAGAAGGACAAGCGCAAAATTCAGCGAAACGACAGCGGAAAAGCGACGGTAAAAGCAAGGGGCAAACTATACCTATATCAAAGAAAAGAGTGAAAAGCTATGGACATTTTAGCCGAAATCAAATCCAATTGCGGGCGCTACACGGCGCCCGAACGTCGGGCGCGTATCCATTTTTACGGCGTCACGCACGATAAAAATGCTGTTTTTCAGAATAGTGTTGTCTTTTCTGACAAAGAATTTGACGATGTTTTTGGCACGTTTATCAATTCTAACGCTGATAAGTACGGGCGTTTTCAAGTTCGCGTTTTTCGTTGGACATGTGCCGACGGTACAGTGAAAAACGCTTGCGCGGGCGCGAAAAGCGAACAGCGCGTGCGTGATTTTTTGGCGACACATTGCCCGCTGTCTGATTTTTTCGATGCTGTCGGTATCGATATGACAGCGGACAAATTTAACGCGCTTTTTGCGGATGAATTGGCAAGACGCGAGTCCGCGGGCGATAAATCCGACGGCAAAGCGGGCGACGCCTACGAGCAAACTATTCGTCGGATTTTGAATCCGCGGAATAAGTACCGCAAGGCGATTCATGCGCCCGCAAGCGCGCCCGATATCCGCAAGCGTTGGAATGCTGATACGTTGGAACGCATTGGTAAAGAAACGGGCGTTTGGATTGATTAAGTAAACGGGCGCGGGCGATATCGCCCGCGCTACAAATAAAGAATAGGGGTATATATAAAAATGTCTATCAACGAATTTATGTCCGTGTGTCGCTGTCGCAAGCCCGCGCATGTTAGGGTTTGGGATCATAAGCATTGGCGCGTGACGCTTGATGGTTACATCAAGGATAGCGACATCGTGAATGCTGATAATGAGATTATCAGCAACTTTGACGCGCTTGAAAAGTACCATATTGTCAACGTTGACATCGACGACGGCGCGCTGTTGATTGATATGGTTATTAATTGGCAGTATCAGTAAATCAGTAAACGGGCGCGGGCGATATCGCCCGCGCTACAATAAAATAAGAATGGAGCTTAAAAACATGACTATGCGGAATATCATTGAAGATTTTGGTATCACCGTGTACGACAAAGTGTTGCTTTTTGACGGGCGCAAGTACACGGAAATTCGCTATTATGACTGGCACACGTTTTGTCCGCTGACGGATAGCGAATGCTACGACGTAGAGCGCGCTATTCCTGCGGATAGCGTCTACATCGCTTACGCTTGTATCAAGAACGGAACGCGACAGTTTACAGTGGAGCCTGCCGAGTGGTATGACCTGCGCTCTGACAATGACAAGCGCGCTTTGGCGGAACATCTCAAGCCGTTTCTCAAAAAGCGCGAAACGCACAAGCCCGACGACCCTGTAAGCTATATCTTGTACGGTGACAAAGAGCTTACCCGCCGTACAAGATACGATGTTGAATATTGCGAACGCAAGGGGCTTTGACCCCTTGCGCCTAAAAATCAAAATAAAATTTTAGATAGGGGTTTGAAAAATGAAAAACAAAATCAAAAAGTACAATGCTGTCGTTCGTATCCGTTCCGACAAAACCGGCATTATCAAGGAGCGCGGTTTTGTTGATATTGACGAAGCCGAAAATACCTGGCATTTTCTGGCAGATATGGTTGATGAATTGGAAATTTTTTACCGCCTGGATTGGTTTGCAGGTGAACCGATGAATTTCCACGGCGAATACTGGTTTGGCCCGAGAGAGACGAAGTAATCCGTCTCTCTTTTTTTACCCTGTCACTTTACCACACTAAAGCGTGAAAGTATACATCCTGTAATCAATCTTGCATAAATATCCATGCATAATGAATGAATATGCATGAATATTATGCATGAATATTTATGCAAAAAATCGTTTCTAACCTATGATTTTCTGCATATTTATGCATATTTTTCGCCCAAAAATGAATAAATATTCTCTAACCTAATATAGGTTAGAAAGGGGGAAAATTTTTCTTGCATATCTATGCATTATGTGTTATAATTGTAGTATGGAATAATACTTTAGTGTAATAAAGTGTCGCACTTTATATCGTGAAAGTGTAACGGTTTAGCGCGCGAAAGTTTTTGATTGCTTCGCGCGGGTCGTCTCGCACACAAGAATTGCATATCCCATAATTCCACACCACACCCACACCACCCGCACCAAAGGGAGCTGAGCTGGAAGCTGAAGCTCGAAAGCTGAGCTGGAAATTTTTCGCGCGCCCGCGCGGGAGTACCACTTTCACACACACTAAAGTATGAAAGCTACGGGCTGGAAATTTTGTCCCGCTCAAAATTTTTTCTAACCTAATATAGGTTAGAAATGTCCCGATAGGGTATTGACAATATAGTATATATATAGTATCATATAGGTACAATAAATCAAGGAGGTACATACAATGTACACTATCGAAATCAATTTCAAATCTCACTCTATGTTTCATCCTTGCGTGGCGTCTCTTGAGTCTGCAAAAAATCTCGCCGATAACTATGCCACTTTTTCGGGCGCGGGCGTGGTTGTCGTGAAAAATGACAAGACGGGAAAGATTGAGTACGCCATTGACCAGTAATTTTTGGGGGAAACTTTTCCACTTTAGTGTGGAAAAGTTTTTCCTATCCCATAATTCTAACCTAAAATAGGTTAGAAACCGTTTGACTTTTCCATATAATGTGGTATAATTCATAATGTGGACAGGGAAAAAGACCCGGTGGAGAGCGTTATGTGATACCGCCACCCGACCCCTATTCCTTGTCCACAAACTAAAATACAAGGAGAAACTACTATGAATTATTTGTATTATGACAATCAGACCGGAGAATATTTCTATGTGATTGCTAACAGCATTGACAGCGCCGACCGAATCGCTTATTTCTATTTTGACGACCCGGAATTTATTTCCATTGATGATGATTACACGGCGGAAATGATGGGGTACGATACGTACTAAGTAGAAGAAACTTTACTACTTTACCGTAGTGAAGTTTTTTCTTACTATAGTTTCTAACCTAATATAGGTTAGAGTTTCGCGCGGTTCACATAATTCTATATTGACAATATGGTTTCCATAATATATACTGTAAGTAGAAAACGAAAGGGGATACTCTAATGGGAAAGTGGATAAAAATCATTATCGGGATTGCACTTATTTTTGGTAGTGTTGGCGCGATAGATATGGGTAATATTTCTATGGCGCGGTTTATAATTCAAGAGTTGGTAGGTGTGTATTCTCTGATTTCTGGTGTTGCACGTCTTTATACGCAAGTAAGATATTGAGACATACATACACCGCGCGGACACCATACTTTATAGTAATTTTATGGTGTCCGTGCAATGGAATTTTTTCTTGCAATTTTTTGTATCCCATAATGGTATGGAATTTTTTTTGCAATTTTTTCTAACCTAATATAGGTTAGATATGGGAATTTTTTTCTTGACTATCCCATAATCATATAGTATAATTCAAGTATAAAAACAAGGGGGTTTCTACCATGTCCGTGTCTACTGTGTTCATCAGTTCTAATCCGCGCAACGCGTCTCTTACTTTTTGCTATGACGGCGCGCATACTGTCTACTATGGTTATTCCATGACTACCGCAAAGAAAAAGTTTCGGCAAGGTTATAACCTTGTCGGTAAGCGTGTGGAATTTATCTATATGGGACAGGATATGCGGTGAGCGTTTCCCCGCAAGGGGGAATATCTAACCTAATATAGGTTAGAAACCGATTGACAAACGGGCGCATATGCGTTATAATGTGTATACAAACTTGAAAGGGGACATACCAATGAACATCTTTTATCAGTACCGTAAAACCGTCGAATTTAGCGAACTGAAAGTGGGAGACACTTTTCTCTGTTGTGGGAAGCCGTGTCTCAAACTGGCAGACACCTACACCAGCGACGGCTGGAGACGCAATGCGTTTGATTTCGACACCTACGAGATGACGGTGTATGACTCCAGCACCATTGTCATGCCGGTGCGGGCGGACATCACGGTTAGGTTTTGATGGCGCGAGCCATCAAACCTTTTCTAACCTATTATAGGTTAGAAATTAGTTGACATTCGGGGCGATATATAGTATAATTCATAATGTAAAGAGACAGAGGAAACAAACCGAACGTCTCAAATATTTGAAAAGAGGTATTCTACTATGATGTACAAGCACGTTATCACTGGCGAGGTTATTGATGAGGAGCGTTTTGACGAGCTGGTTGACGAAGAGATGGAGACGTGGCTGGACGAGTATTATTTTGAGCGCTGGATTGATGAAAACTATAACGCTCACGAAATTTTCTCTATGTGCAAGATGGAACGACAGGAAGTGTACGAGGATTTCTACAACGCTATGCGAGACAAGGCTGTTGAAAATATGGACTATGAGCCTATCGAAGAGGAAGAGTAATCTTCCTCTATTTTTCTAACCTATCTTAGGTTAGAAGTTGATTGACTTTTCCGCGCGGGCGTGGTATACTTGTAGTACAAAGTAAAGGGAGGTATTCCAAATGTATACACTTACCGCATGGTTCAAAGATATGCCCGCGCAACGTTTGCCCTACATCACTACGATAGATATCGGCAAGCACCTCATGGCACTTATTGGTCAGATGCCCACGCTCGTAGAAATGGAACTGCGCGAGAGCGAGAGCTGGCGCTTAGAAGCAGAGTATTCTATCTATTGATGCTGGGCGCGCCCAGCAACATATCTAACCTATGATAGGTTAGAGTTAGGTTGACGGTTGGAATTTTTTATGGTATATTATAATCACAAAAACAAAGGAGGAAATAAAAATGATTTGGATTCTTGATTCGGAAGAGGTAAATGAAGTTGCTTTCGCGCGGTTTGATGATGCGTGGAACGCACTTCAGAAGAAGAAGTCAGAAATTGTTTTCTTTGACTATGAGGAAGAAGACAATGAGAACCAGACATACCACTATGAAGGCAAACTTGCCAATGGTGGGTGGCAGATTCTTACTCTTTATTCTATTCCTTTCATCGCATAAGTGGGAGATTTTCTCCCACTAAATATTCTAACCTAACATAGGTTAGAAGAGTATTGATTTTTTCTTCCTTTATGATATAATGATAATACAAAAAAGAAAGGGGTTCCCAAAAATGAAAGTTGTTCTTATTATCTATCTTATTACCATTGCTATTTACCTGATTGGCTTTATTTATTCCATGCAGGTCACGCGCACCGTCCTTGATGGCAAGAAAGTAAAGAAGTGGCACGGTACACGCTTTACCGCCCGTCTTTTCCTTGTTCTTATCGGCGCTGTGCCTCTGCTCAACTGCTTTTGTGGGCTGTATATGCTCGGCCATGCCGAAGAACTCGCGCGAGCCAACATTGAAGAGGAATAATTCCTCTTCAACTATTCTAACCTAACATAGGTTAGAAGTCTCTTGACTTTTTCTTTTCTTATGATATAATAAGACCATAAAGAAAAAGGAGGCATCCCAAAATTATGGAAACTATTATCATTTCAGACCATGCTTTCAAAAGATGGCGCGAGCGCAAAAATCTCACTTACAATATCTCTATATCCAAAATCGCGCGCCAAGCCTACGCGCGCGGAGTAGAAGCTGAACGCTACGAGGGGACGCCGTTTAAAAGCTACTTGAAGTATACGGCTGAAAAATTCCGCGGTGATAATCAACTCCTTCGAGTGTATAAAAACTATGTATTTATCTATGGCAAGGTTGAAGAGGGTATCGTGCTTATTACAGTTATGGAAATTCCAGAAAAATTCTGGTATGCAAAAAATTATGCGATTATGAAGTAAGGGACAAATGTCCCTTATTTTTCTAACCTAAAATAGGTTAGAGACGAGTTGACATTTTTCTATAATGTGGTATAATTCATAATGTAAAGAGAAAGAACACAAAAACAAAATACATGGAGGAATACAAAATGAAAATTACCAAGGTTATCCGCGAGTACATGGAAGAAGTTCTCAATGCCAAGCGTAATGAAGCAAACAAGAAAGCCTGCGCTGATTATGACGCGCGCCGTAAAGCCTGCATTGAAGAGATTGAAGCTCTGCGCGAGAGCCTGCGCGAGCCCGTCGAAAATATCCTGCGCAAGTATAGCATGGATACCGAGTACATTCGAGGCTTTTACCCGAAATCTATGTTCGATGAAGTTTGGCATATGCATGACAGCAGTATCCAGAACCAGACCGAATTTAGCGACATCCGCGAGAAAGAGCGTAATCGCATGGAGACCCAGAAGCAGGCTATGCGCGATATCGAGCTTGAGATGGCGCTCGGCGGGGACAAAGCAAAATTCATGGAGATGCTTTCCAACGTGGTAATTGAATAAGGGAGATTTTTCTCCCTTATCTTTTCTAACCTAATATAGGTTAGAAGTGAATTGACACCGTGCGCGAAGTGTGGTATAGTATACTCACAAAGACAAAGGAGGATACCCCAATGACAGTATGGTATAGTTCGTATAATAATGACGTAATATCCGACCGCGCGCACGAAGAATACTTTGAGTCTCTGGTAGAAGACTGGATGACACAAGATAACTTCAGTGCTTTCCTTGAAGAGAAGTACTACACTTATGAACTCTTTGAATTTACCGACCGCGACCGCGCAATCGCGCGAGAAGAGTTTGACGAATGGGCGCGAGAGAAAGCAGAAGATGATGACGTGTATGAAGCATTTGAAGTCCGTCTCGCAAGCGATGAAGAGGAAGAATAATCTTCCTCTCTATTCTAACCTAAAATAGGTTAGAATCCAAAAAGTTTTACTTGCAATTTTTTAGAGTATGTGGTAATATAATACTCGTAAGGGGGATACAAAATCCCTCAAATTCAAAGGTCAAGGACAAGACCGAAAAACCAGAAAGGTATATACCATGACCAATAAGGAATTTTTTATGAACGTGAAGAATGCGAACCTCTCCGACGAGATGAACGAAAAGGCGCAGGCTATGCTCGACCAGCTTACCAAGGAGCGCGAAAAGGCTTCGGCTCGCGTCAACTCCAAGAAGCTCGCCGAGAACGCGCCTATTCTCGACGCCATCCGCAATCTGATGCACGACGGCAAGAAGCGTCTGGCCTCCGAGGTTGCCGTTGAGCTTGAGCTGTCCACGCCCAAGGCGTCCGCCCTGCTCCGTCAGCTTGTCGCGCTCGGTGAGCTTGACGTGGAGGACGTCAAGGTCAAGGGCAAGGGCGCGCAGAAGTGTTACGTTGCCCATCCCGCGGACGCGGAGTAAGTGAGGGGAGTTTTTCCCCTCTCTTTTTTTGGAGGGTTTCTAACCTAAGATAGGTTAGGTTTTGGAACGTTTCCCGAAATTAGTATTTGACTTTTTGGAAAATTTAGTGTATACTGTAAGTACAAAATAAAGGAGGACGAAAAAATGGAAATTATTTATAAGGGTAAGAATACGGTTGCGTACAAGATGGTTCCTATTGGGGAGGCTTTCTCCTGCCGTGGTACTCTGTATATGAGAACGCCAGAGGTTGTTTCTAGAAGCACTGGAACGCTCTACAATGCTGTTAGCTTAGATATTGATGGTTTTGCCTACTTCAACGACAACGATGAAGTAATTCCGGTAAAAGCTCAGCTCGTCGTTTCTTGATGGCATTTATGCCATCAAATTATTCTAACCTATATTAGGTTAGAAGCTGGTTGACATAGTATAAGAGATTTAGTATAATAAGATTACAAAATAAAGGAGGAACATATAATGGAAATCAAAGATACGAGAATGAAAGAACACGCTTTTTTTGAAACAATCAAGAAAGGCGAAGTTTTTTGTTGGGAAGGTAAACTTTGGATGAGGATACGACCTTGCAAAGTTGGCGATAGTTTGTGTAATACGGTCAATATTGCGGATGGTATGTTGGTTTACTTTGCAGGTTCTGACTGTGTTGAAAAACTCAATACAGAACTCATTATTCATTGATGGCGTAAGCCATCATCTTCTAACCTAAAATAGGTTAGAAAAGGAAAAAGTTTTTATTGACATTTGCATCTATATGCGTTATACTTAGTATACAAAGAAGAAAGGAAATGAAGAAAATGACTATTTGGTTTGATTTGGACGGGACACTTGTCCGAACCTATGAGGTTGAAAACTGGCTTGATTATCTGCATAAGGAAGATGTTTATCCCTATGCCCAGGCGCGACCGCTCGGCAATATGCGCACGCTCGCGCGCAAGCTCAACAAGCTCCACCGTGCAGGCTACACCATTGGCGTTATCTCTTGGGGAAGCAAGACAAGCTCGAAAGCCTATCTTGAAGCTGTGCGCGAAGCCAAAAAGAAATGGCTTGACAAGCATCTCCACTCTGTCAAGTGGGACGCTATCCACGTTGTAGAGTATGGCACACCGAAAGAAACTTTCAAACTCGGCGCGGAAGATATTCTTTTCGATGATGAAGCGCGCAATCGTGAGAGCTGGGGAGAATACAGTTTTGACCCGTCGCAGATTATGGAAATTTTGTCTGCCCTCGGTTGAGGGTAGACAATTTTTTATGGGTTTCTAACCTAATATAGGTTAGAGATTAGTTGACAATGCGCGCATAGTATAGTATAATATGACCATAAAGAAAAGGAGGAAATAAAATGATTATTGAAATTAAAAAATGTTTTGGAGAACTCGCAGAGGGAGAAAGTTTTTTCCTCAGAGAAGGAGAGGATAAACGTTTGAAAATGAAAACCGAAGGTATTTTCGTTACAGATGAAGGATGCACTCTCAATGCAGTTTCTCTTTGTGATGGCATTCTTCATTCGTATGATAATGTCGTGGAAGTCATTCCTATTCCCGCGCGGGTGTCATTCTGACACCCATCTATATCTAACCTAACATAGGTTAGAACCATCGAAAGTTTTTCTTGACTTTTTCCTCAATATATAGTATCATATACTCACAAAGATAAAGGAGGTATCCCAAATGGAAAAGAAAGTAAATGTGAATGATGCCCTGCGTGCGCGCGTGCTTGCGCGTCTGGTGGAAGTCCTCACGGAGGACGGCGAAGAGGTCATGCAGACCGCTTCCGGAACGCTTATGTTCCCGACTGTCGAAGCTGGGGAGGATAGGTGGGTGAAGCTGTCCGTCATTATCCCGAAGAAAGCCGACGAGGAGGACGGCACGGACGGCTACGCGCTCGCTAACGAGTATCGCGCCAAGCTCGCGGACAAGGCGGAGAAAGCCGAAGCCAAAGAAGCCGAGCGGAAGCGCAAAGAAGCCGAACGGGAGCGGAAGAAAGCCGAAAAAGAAAAGGCGAAAGCGGGGGACTAAGTTCCCCGCTTCTTTTTGGAGATTTTCTAACCTAATATAGGTTAGAGATTTCTTCATATCGTACAAAAAAGATTGACTATATATGGAGAGTGTGCTATAATTCATAATGTCAGGGGAGGGAAGCCGAACCCCCGATAATATGAATAAGAGGTGTATATCCGTGGTTGAAAAGAAACTTGATAAGCGTAGAAAGTACTTTATGATTTTAGACTGTGAAAGTGCAACACTTCCCTATGCGTCGGAGCTGTCCGCGGAAGCGAAAAAATCCGTAGCTATCGCAAAGCCGCTTATTTATGATTTGGGCTGGACGATTTGCGACGCCAAGGGTAACGTTTACCGCCGCCGTAACTATCTTATCACGGAAATTTTCTCCGTTCCTGCGATTTTCAATACTGCTTACTATGCATCTAAGCGCCCGATTTACCTTGAAGCTCTGGAAGCGGGAACGATTGAGCTTGCAACGTGGCGCGAAGCATCCGCGAAGCTCGAAGCAGACCTTGCCGACGTGGTAGGCGTCGGAGCTTACAATGCCAACTTTGACTTCAAGAAAGCAATCCCGTTTACCGAGCTTTATATCTCGAAACTGTATAGCGCAGACTTCCACAACTGGGAAGCCCTCCAGAACCGCATCTGCGACAACATCGCAAGCAAGGCGCGCTATACATCGAAGAAAGAGTATGAGCCGGAAGTGTTCCGTTTCCGTGGTCGGTCATATCCGCTGTTTGACCTCTGGGGTCTGGCTTGTGAACATATCCTTGACAGCGATGAATACCGCGAAGCGTGCAAGGAAAACGGTTGGAAAACCGAAAGCGGCAAATACTACAAGACAAGCGCGGAAACCACTTTTCGCTTTATCACGGGCGCGACTGATTTTGAGGAAGCGCACACGGCGCTGAATGACGCCGAAATTGAAACCGAAATTTTCTCCATTATCCACAAGCGCACAAAGGGAAAATTTTCCTACGGAATTGTTGCTTTCCCGTTCCGCATCGTAGGACGTGCCGATATTTGAAAGTTTTCCCTCGCTAATGCTTTAGCGAGGGAAAGTTTTTGGAGTATTTTCTAACCTAAGATAGGTTAGAGGTTAGGAATGTTTTTCTTGACTTTATGGCGCGGGCGCGATATAATTGTATCATCTAAAGGAGGTAAGTGTATGAGTTGTAAGGATTGTCCGTATTGTTGGTGCGAAGAGGATGAAAGTTATCCAACTTGTAAGTTTGAAGCAAAGTGCGCGGGAGATATTCCACCGTGTGAGTATGAGGAGGAAGAGTAAATGGAAGAAATTAGATGTCCGAATTGCGGTGCAGTTTTGGCTCTTGATGATACGTATGATGATTTGTATAGAGATGATTACCATACAGAGCGCTGTATCTACTATTGTCCAGAGTGTGAAAAAGAGTATCAGATTGATTTACATTACAAATATGAAAGTTATTCTATTGAGGGGGAAATCTAATTCTCCCTCTTTTTTATTCTATCCCAAAATCTAACCTATTTTAGGTTAGATTTTCATTTTTGTCAAATTTTCTTTCACACACTAAATCACTACCACACTAAATCACTAAACCACCGACGCAAATTTTGTTGCGTGTCAAATTTTATGATGCGCGCACCACATAGGGAAAGCATTAGATAGGCCTGTCAAATTTTGGGCGCAAGAAAGCTGAGAGCTGGAAAGCTGGGCGTGGAGTATGGGTAAATTGGGAGCTGGAAGTGCGCCAGAAAATTTGAATTTTTGGAGATTTTATGATATAATAAAAGGTTAGGGGTAGAGCTGGGTGCACGAGTAAGCCCGAAAACTGAGGAGAATTTGAAATTTTCTAAAAATTATGATATAATATATATATAATAGAAGAGGGTATATGTAAAATTTACATAAGGTATATGTAAATTTAGCTATAGGTATACGCAAATTTTACATAAGGTATACGCAAAACTAGCTATAGGTATATGTAAAATTAGCCATAACCTTATGTAAAACTTACATAAGGTATACCAAAGTATATGTAAATTTTCCTAACCCTTATGTAAATTTAGCTATAGAGGCCGCGCATAGCGACCATAAAAAAACGAAAAATAAGCAAAGTATATGTAAATTTTCCTACATCCTTATGTAAGTTTTCCTACATCCTTATGTAAAATTTACGTAAGTAATATAAAGAAATATGCGCAAAAAAGCTAAATATGAGCCAGCTTTTTCTGGCTCGCTTTGCTAGAGCGCGCTCGCCAAAAGCTGGCTCACTATCATCAGTAGTTTATCATTTTATTTTATCAAAAAAGGAGTACTCACTATGGCTCACTATCAAAATCAAAAGACTATCATTATCCACCGCTCTAACCCGCTCTCAGAAAAAAAGCAATATCTCGCTATTGATTGTCAGGCATTAGCCACCGCCGCGAGATTGCTCACACCCTCTGGATTCAAACTATACTTATACCTTGCATCTAATCAGAATAACTATGAGAAAGATTATTCTCCACGAGACTTTTCAAATGTATATGGTTTATCAGTTGATGCTGCCCGGCGCGCGCCAGCAGACCTAGTAAACTGTGGGTATATAATTGAGGAAGATGGGAAACTCAATTTCTATGAAACGCCTCACGACCCTCCGCTTACCACGGAAGATATTCTTCTAAAGCCAGAAGTCCGTACAGTACAGACTAAGAACGGCCCGCGCAATGTAACTTATAATGAGCTCAAGGGCTTACTCACTAAAGAGATTCCTGAACACGAATTTTTGGAAAAGTGGAACCAACTCCCTATTGTTGAAGAGTAAGTTGCAACTTTATATATAGAAAATAGCAGAGTAAAATACTCTGCTATTTTTATTTGGAATTTTTTTATTTGTCTAGAAAAAATTTGACATAACATAAAATTTGACAGCGCCCGTAAAAACCAGAAAAACCGAAAAACCCCACCCTTTTTATGGGAGAAATCTAAACCTCGGAGTAATCCGAGGTTTTACTTTTACTTTTGTCTGTGCGCAGGGCATACTCTTCCCCTTCCATTATACCATACATTTTTGAACTTGTCAAATTTTAGTATACATTTTTATATTTTTGGCACGAGAATAGTATATTTTTGGAAGAAATTTATTCTGCAAAAAAAAATTTGACAATGGAAAAAATTTGGGACGTATCCTTCAATCCCTACCCCAAAGAGCCTCCGAAGCATCCCCTATAGGGGGAGGAAAGAAAAATTTTTTGGGGCCTTATTACATTTAGAACACACATTTTACTTACATTTACAACATACA
>ERZ1034701.37-NODE-37-length-56488-cov-9.727943_pt1 | contig 56488 bp, 54 predicted proteins | sample MGYA00520651_ERZ1034701 | MGnify/ENA primary metagenome ERZ1034701 (study PRJEB33766, sample SAMN09781713) | gut metagenome | biome: gut microbiome | host: Homo sapiens | place: Madagascar | study: EMG produced TPA metagenomics assembly of the PRJNA485056 data set...
ATATAATATATATAATAAGGTACGCGCATGAAACATATACTAATCTTAATCATTGCGATGAGCACGCTCTGCCTCTACTCTTGCAAGGAAACGGAAGACTATAACAGTGTAAACAGTGGACAAGACCGCGACTCGGACGAGATCACGGGCGATAACTACGTGTATCACCTCCCCATCATCTTCCATGTGTTCTACAAGGACAATAGCGACAAGAACAAAATCACCAGGAGTCGTCTCCAGGAGATACTGGGCAATGTAAACGAACTATACGAAGGCATCACCTATACCAATATGCTCGACACCATAGCCAGCGAGAACATCCATGTGCAATTCGAACTGGCACTATATGACGAGAATGGCAACAAACTGGGCACTCCAGGTGTGGAATACGTGAAGTATCCCAGCAGCCTAGACTCCATCGACTGCAATAAGTTTATGAAAGGCAAGCAATATGCCAGATATATGTGGGATCCCAACAACTATATCAATGTGATGGTGTATAATTTCAAGCAGGGGGAAAGTACGGATATTACTTTGGGCATCAGCAATCTGCCCTATCAGGGAGCAGGTTATCCACAGATAGAGGGACTCACAAAGTCAGAACATGCAGTATTGCACAAGAATAATCTCTCTTATCCATACTGCGTATCACTCAATGCCATCTTTATAGACAAAAGATACGAAGGTACGAGATATACTACAGACAAGAACAAGAAGCAGTATACATACGTACCCCTGGACCCTAACGCAACCCTAGCCCACGAGCTCGGTCACTTTCTCGGTCTAAAGCACGTATTCACTGAGCATGATGACAAGGAAGAAAGCAAGGCATCAGCCGCAGCATCCACAGACCCTTGCGAGGACACGGACTTCTGCGAGGACACACCAAGCTACGACCGAGATGCCTATATCAAATGGCTCATCAACTTTCAGGAGCAAGCCAAGAAGGAAAAAGAAGACACCACCTTTACGCTTGTCCAACTCGCCAAGAGAGAGAACAATAAAGGAGAGAAGTGGCAGGCAGATAACATGATGGACTACTCCTACTGCTATAACACCCGCTTCACCCCCGACCAAGCTTATCGCATGCGCCAAGTGCTCTACTATTCGCCACTCATTCCGGGTCCGAAGAAAGCCAGAACTGGGAGCCGCGCAGCAATGGAAGCACCAGAGGGTCCTATCGACCTGCCTATCGTACTTGCCAAAGCGAGAACGGTCAAAACAAATTTGATTAAAAAACAATAAACAGCAATGAAATATACAATCAAGGCACCAAGCCTACTGAACGCAAGCATCAATCTGCCTGCTTCCAAGAGCATCAGCAACCGAGCACTCATCATCAGTGCCATGGCAGGCAACCAGATACCTCCCCACAACCTGAGCGACTGCGACGACACGGAAGTCATCATCGCAGCTCTCAAGGATATGCCCGAAGTCATCAACATCAAGGCTGCGGGCACGGCGATGCGTTTCACCACAGCCTATCTCTCAGCCACAGCCAGTGGTGAGCATACCATTACCGGCACAGAGCGCATGCAGAATCGCCCTATAGCCATCTTGGTAGATGCCCTCAGATACCTGGGTGCCGACATTCAATATGAAAAGAAAGAAGGCTATCCCCCACTCCGCATCAAGGGCAATGCCCTGGAAGGTGGCCACTTGGAGGTAGTGGGCAATGTCAGTTCCCAGTACATCTCAGCCCTGCTCATGATAGGTCCCATCCTGAAGAAGGGACTCGAACTGAAGCTCACGGGAGAGATAGCCTCACGCCCATACATCGACCTCACCCTCTGGACCATGAAGGAATATGGAGCAGAGGCTGAATGGACCGACGTGGACACCATCACCGTAAAGCCAAAGCCTTATCAGGAGACACCCGATTACACCATCGAGAACGACTGGAGTGCCTCTTCTTATTGGTACGAGATGATGGCACTAAATGGCAACGTCGACTCCAAGATAACACTTCAGGGCTTGACGGACAACTCTAAGCAGGGCGACTCAGTAGTGAAATATATCTTCAGTTTGCTCGGCGTGAAGAGCGAGTTTGAGAATCGCGAATGCCTCAGCAATGTCCAGCTGAAGGCACATCGCTGCCTGCTTCCTCGTTTCGATTACGACTTCTCAGGCTCTCCAGATCTAGCCCAGACCATCGTGGTAACCTGCTGTGCGCTAGGCGTCAAATTTAAGTTCACTGGTCTTGCCAGCCTCAAGATTAAGGAGACCGACCGCATCGAGGCTTTGAAGAAAGAGCTGAAGAAGGTGGGCTATGTCATCTACGATGAGAATGACAACACCCTCATCTGGGATGGAGAGACTTGCGAGCCTAGTATGGAGCCTATCGACACCTACGAGGACCACCGCATGGCATTGGCGTTCGCTCCCCTCGCCTTCAAGTTCCCAGAACTGGAAATCAACGACCCAGGAGTGGTGAGCAAGTCCTACCCTCACTATTGGGAAGACCTCAAGAAGGTTGGCTTTGAAATAAGTGAAAAGTGAAGAACGAAGAGTGAAGAGTGAAAAGTGAAAAGTGAAGAGTGAAGAGTGAAGAATTCAACAGCCTTTACTAATCACAAAGTTCAATGTTCAAAGTTCAATGTTCAAAGTTCAAAGTTCAAAGTTCAAAGTTCAAAGTAAAAGTAATCATAAAGTTCAAAGCTCAAAGTTCAAAGTAAATGTTATACTTGATAATAGCCCTCGTGGCGCTCGGCTTGGTTTCAGCCATCTTTGGCATCCTCTCCCATCATAAGGGAGAGGACGAGGAGCCCCTGCAGGAAGGCGTATCTTGCAACACCTGTAATGGCGAGAACGACAAGTGCGAGCAGGAATGCATGATGGAAGCAGCCACCAAGGAAATAGAATATTACGATGACGAAGACCTCGACCGGTTCGCTGGACGAGAGGCCGACGACTATACCGACGAGGAAGTGGAAGAATTCTCGGAGGTGCTCTACACCATGCAACCTGAAGAGGTGGCAGGCTGGAACAGAAGCCTCATCCTTAGGGGCATCAACCTTCCTAACCAGCTCAAGGATGAAGTCATCAACTTTTTAAGTTAGAATTTTAGTATTCAAGCATAAAACTCAGCAGCTTCGCTAATCATAAAGTTCAAAGCTCAAAGTTCAAAGTTCAAAGTAATGGATATATTACAATATACATTTTTCCAGAACGCACTCTTGGGAGCCTTCTTGGCTAGCATCTTGTGCGGATTTATCGGAACATACATCGTTACCCGCCGATTGGTTTTCATCAGCGGAGGCATCACCCATGCTTCTTTTGGTGGCATCGGCATCGGTGTGTTCACGGGCATCAACCCGATACTCTCGGCGATGGCTTTCGCCATACTGAGCGCATTTGGCGTGCAGTGGATATCGAGAAACAAGGATGTGCGTCGCGACTCAGCCATCGCCATGTTTTGGACCTTGGGCATGAGCGTGGGCATCATCTGCTGCTTCCTCACCCCGGGCTTCATGCCCGACCTACCCTCCTTCCTCTTTGGCAGCATCCTAGCCATCGACTCAGCCGACCTCTGGTTGCTAGCCGGGCTCACCGCCGTTGTGGCATTGCTCTTCACCATACTGCTACGCCCCATCCAGAGCATCGCCTTCGATAGCACCTTTGCCCGTTCGCAGCATCTGCCCGTCTGCCTGCTGGAATATCTGCTGATGACGCTCATCGCCATGACCATCGTAGCCACCCTGAAGCTCGTGGGCATCGTGCTCGCCATCAGTCTGCTCACCATTCCGCAGATGACAGCCAACCTGTTCACATTCAGCTACAAGCGAATGATAGCCCTCAGCATCATCCTGGGGTGGATAGACTGCCTCCTGGGACTCTATGCCAGCTATCTGCTCAATGTGCCTTCGGGAGCCACCATCATCTTCGTGAGCATCATCATCTTTGCCATTGCGAAAGTAATCAAGTTAGGAGTTAGAAGTTAGGAGTTAGGAGTTTTTTACTGTTTATATTCACATTTATAATATACATGCATCGCAACCATCTACATATTATCTTTTGGGGAGTGTTCGGCTTTCTGCTGTCACTCAGCCTCATAGGATGCTCTACGCAGAAGAATACAGCGCAGAGCAGATGGTGGCATGCCTTCAATGCCCGATACAACACCTACAACAATGGCTCCGTGGCATATATCGAGGGCTCACTCGAAAAGGAGAACGGCAACAAGGACAATTACACCGAGCAGATTCCCCTCTACACCGTGAGCAATAAGAACAGCCGCGAGCTGGGCAAGAGCCAGTTTGACCGTGCCATAGAGAAGAGCGAGAAAGCCATCCACCAGCATAGCATCAAGCGACGCCCCCAGTGGACCAAGAACCGACGCAAGACAGCCAAGGACATCGAGTGGCTCAGCCGCCGAGAGTATAATCCATTCCTCTGGAAGGCATGGATGCTGATGGGCAGAAGCCAGTTCTTCGAGGGCGATTTCGAGTCGGCAGCCTCCACTTTCTCTTACATGAGCCGTCTCTACGCCACCCAGCCAGCCATCTACGGCAAGGCTCGTGCATGGCTTGCCAAATGCTATATCGAGCAGAATCTCACTTACGACGCAGAAGACGTGATACGCAATATGGAGCGTGATTCCATTCACTGGCGAGCCCAGAAGGAATGGGACTACACCTATGCCGACTATTATATCCACAAGGGCGAGGCAGCCCGAGCCATCCCTTATCTCCGCAAGGTGATAAGCCATGAGATGCGACGCAAGCAGAAAGCCCGCGAATGGTATCTCATGGGCCAGTTGCAGGCTTCCATCGGCAACCACCGAGAGGCTTACAAGGCTTTCAAGCACGTCATCCGTCTCAATCCTCCTTACGAGTTGGAGTTTAATGCCCGCATCTCCATGACCGAGGTGATGGCTTCCACCAACAGCAAGAAGATGATTAGCCGCCTCAAGCGCATGGCAGCGTCAGACAACAACAAGGAGTATCTGGACCAGGTATACTACGCCATCGGCAACATCTACCTGAGCCAGCGCGATACCCTCCATGCCATCTATGCCTACGAGCAGGGCAACCAGCGTGCCACCCGCAGTGGCATAGAGAAAGGTGTGCTCCTGCTGCACCTGGGCGACCTGTACTGGGCTAAGGAGAAATTCTCCGATGCCCGCCGCTGCTATGGCGAGGCCATCGGACTGCTCGACAAGGAGCGCAAGGACTATCAGCAACTCTCCGACCGCAGCAAGATGCTCGATGAACTGGTGCCTTACACCGATGCCGTGGAGCTGCAAGACTCGCTCCAGCGACTAGCCCAGATGAGCGAGAAAGACCGCAATGCAGCCATCGACCGAGTGATCACAGCCCTCAAGAAGAAAGAACGAGAGGAGCGCAACAAGCAGGCAGAAGCCGAGGCTGCCAATAGCAGCAATGCCACCAACACTGGTTTTGGCACCTCAGGCACCAACAGCCAGTGGTATTTCTATTCACCGCTAGCCGTGAGCCAAGGCAAGACGCAGTTCCAGAAGCAGTGGGGCAAGCGAGAGAATGTGGACAACTGGCAGCGCATCAACAAGACCGTAGTGGCAGGTGCCATGGGAGCCGAGGAGATGACCGACGAGATGAGAGACTCACTCGCCCAAGCCGCCGTACTCGAAGATTCGCTCAAGCAGACCACCGACAGTGCCGTCAACGACCCTCACAAGCGAGAGTACTATCTAGCCCAGATACCATTCACCCCTGAGCAGATAGCCGAGAGCAACAAGCTCATCATGGACGGTCTCTACCATTCGGGCGTCATCTTCAAGGACAAGCTCGATAACCTGCGCCTCAGCGAGAGAAATCTGCGCCGACTCACCGACCAATACCCCGACTATGAGCACATGGACGATGCCTACTATCACCTCTTCCTGCTCTATTCACGCAAGGGGGAGCGAGGCGTGGCGCAGCAATATCTCAGCAGATTGCAGGCTGATTACCCCGAGAGCCAGTGGACCGCCCTGCTCTCCGACCCATACTTCGAGGAGAATGCCCGCATGGGCGTCCACCTGGAAGATTCGCTCTATACCGACACCTACGAGGCATTCAAGGCATCTATATATAATAAGGTGAAGCACAACCGCATGGTGTCCGACCAGCGATTCCCCGACGGAGCCAACCGCGACAAGTTCCTCTTCGTGGGCGGACTGAGCAAGTTCAATGAGGGCGACGTGGCAGACTGCCTCAAGGATATGAAGGAAGTAGTGGAGAAATACCCTAACAGCCGACTCAGCGAGATGGCAGGCATGATCATCAATGGCGTGAATGCCGGCAGAAAGCTCTATGGCGGCAAGTTCGACCTGAGCGATGTATGGACACGCCGCAGCGAAGAGCTCAATGCCACCGACTCCACCAAGCTCAAGAAGTTTACGGCAGAGCGCAATGAGAAGTTCGTATTCCTCTTTGCCTACGTGCCCGACTCCGTGAATGAGAACCAGCTGCTCTTCGAGGTGGCCAAGTACAACTTCACCCACTTCATGGCTCGCCAGTTCGACCTTCAGATAGAAGACGTCGACGGATTGCATCGCCTGCAAATCAGCGGATTCCAGAGTTACGACGAGGCTCGCCAGTATGCCAATGCCGTATATCAGCAGCCAGCCATCACTCGCCTGCTAGCCCACGTCAGGGGCATCATCATCAGTGAGAACAATCTCCAGTTATTGGGCGTCAGCCACTCTTACGAGGATTACGCCAAGTTCTATACCAAGAGCTTCGCACCGCTGAAGATCAAGAAGGAAATCCTGCTCTATGAGCCAGAGGGAGAGGTGAAGCCTGCCGAGATTCCTACCTTGGAGATTCCAGCTGAACCTCAGCAGCCAGCCACAGACGACAGCACCGATACCGGCATCGACTTCGAAGACGACCCTAAAGCTCAAGAGCAGATAGAACTAGACGACGAGTATTACGACCTCGACGGATTCTAAAAGAAAATATGAATAGGTTAAAATTGTTATGATATATAACTCGCTAAAGTGAACAGAAGAAGGTAACGAGGAACGGCACGGAGAAGTCTACACAGAATCCATGGAAGATGGAGACGATGATAAACTGCTCGCCCGAGGCACGGGTGATGATGGGCAGCGTGGTATCCATCGAGGTGGCTCCCCCCACACTGATAGGAGCCAACTTGCCAAAGTATCGAGCCAAGAGCGGTGCACAGAGCAGCGTGAGTATCTCTCGGCAGATATTGGCGAGCAAGGCGATGGTGCCCTGTTCCGGTCCACGATACTCGGTGATGAAGATGCTGGAGAGCGAATAGTAGCCAAAGCCCGAACCGATGGCTAGGCAGTCGGTGAGCTGACGATGCCCCAGCACCAGTGAGGCTGCCGCACATCCTGCCAGGGTGCCCACGATGGTCATCACGGGCAGGAACATGAGCCTGGGGTTCACCTTGCGGAAACTCTTGAGCACCGAGGTATCGCAACCGATGCTGATGCCCACACAGAACATCAGGGCGCAGAGTGCATAATAACTCACATCGCTATCCAGGAAGTCCTGGGGCACGAAATGGCACAAGCCCACGATGATGCCGAGGACGAAGAAACCTACGATAATCAAACTACCCTTCATCTCTCACCTCCTTTCTCCATAGCTTCCGTAGCAGCAGAAGCCTTGCCTCTATTCACCATTTTCCAGAGAGCCCAAGCAAAGAGCACGCTACCTGCGCTGCCAGCCAGGGTGAGCACGATGGCTTCGAGACCGAGGGTTTGCAGTCCGTTTACGATGCGGGGATTGCTGCCCACCTCGATACCGAGCAGGAAGAGAAGCAGCCATATCAGCACGGTGACAACCCTGCCGATGGCTCTCATTTTCTTGTTGCGGAGCAGATAGCCCGTACCTATTCCGCATAGCATGATCATTACTATCTTGAGCATATATTATCTTTTTTTCTTTTTATTACCTTATTATATATATAAAGCGGATTCTCGATCTTTATTGTATCAAAGACCGAGAATATTTGCTGCTGTTCTTTGCGTTCCATTTTATATATTTTCTTTGTCGTTACAATTCAATGGTTTTGCTATATCCATTGCCACCTGCTACTTTCGCCTCATGATCATTCCATTTATATATGTATTTATATTCTGGAGGTAAGACAATATTGCCTCTCCTGTCCAATAGTCCATACAGACATTTCCGTATGCCTATTCTACATTCGGCATAATCACCCCGGAAGTTGGAGATATGAGTGTAGATAGGTTTCACGATGATGTCATCCTTCACCTTCAGCCCCCATCTGCCATCCTGCTGGAAAGGCTCTACATTCTTCAGATATTCATCAAGTTGTTGGACGGTCATCTTCTTCCTTGCCGTATTCGCCTTCTTGACCATTATCAGCTCATCATTCACGGCAATAATGTTCTGCAGCTTCTTCACATAGGTTGGAATGATACCCTTACCAGCCCTCAGCCCAGCAAACATGCTCTCCCAGTTGCGAGGCTTGTCGGGCAAGCCGAACTTGCGATAGTTACCTACGTTGTCGATAATCATGCACACCTTATCATTGTTCTTATGGTTGATGCGCAACCCGCGCCCCACCATCTGCAGGTACTTGGCAAGTGACAGTGTAGGGCGTGCCATCTGGATAAACTCTACGTCCGGACAGTCAAAGCCCTCGTCGAAGAGGTTCACGTTCACCATGCAGTCTATCTCACTGCGCCTGAATGCCTCCACCATCTCCTTGCGTTTCTTGGCAGGAGTCTTACTGTCCAGAGCCACACTTTTCATTCCGAGGGCATTGTAACAGGCGGCTATCGCCTGGGCATGAACAATGTCTATGGCATATACGATTCCTTTCTTGCCATCAGCATATTTCTTTACGCTGTCATAAAGCCTTTGAATAGTCTGCGGAATGTTCAGTTTCTCGTCCATCTCCTTGATGGCATAATCGCCATCGCTTCCTCGTCCTTTCAACTGGTTCACCGTCAACTGGTCTTGTGAAAACTTACCAATCACCACATAATCGTATGGTGCCAGATAACCACGCAGGATGAAGTCGTTGGTGCAAGGAGAAACGATCAACCTCTCAAACAACTTGGTAAAGGAGTTCTTGTTCATACGGCAAGGAGTTGCCGTCATACCGAGTTTCAGGGCCTTTCTGTTCCTGTCAAACAGGTCTTGATAGGAAGTTGCTATGGCGTGGTGTGCCTCATCCACTACGATGAGTCCTGGCGTACACCCAGCCCCTTCCAGTTCGTCGACATGTCTGTTCAACCATTGAATGGACAGCACCCTTATCCTTACTTTCGCTTTCAGCTCCATATCCTTCTCCCCATAGTCCAGACAGAATCTGTCCAGCGTCAGCTGCATTTGCTCCACCAGTTCACGGCGGTGCGCTACAATCCACACTTCGCCCGTGTCATGGTTATCAAGAAACCATTTCACCACAGCCGCCATCACGTAGGTCTTTCCCGTACCTGTCGGCATCTGCACCATCACCGAACTGCCCACCTTCTCCTTCTTACCATTCTCATCGTAGAATCTGCCAGTAGCAGCGGTCGTCAGCACGTTGATAATGTCCTCCAGCATCTTCTGCTGGTAATCATAAAGTTTTATTTTCTTCATCAAAAGAAATTATTTCTTCAATAGATTCTCAACATCCTTGATGGCTTTATCAAGGTCAAAAGCCACTTTGCCTTTGAAAATCTCCCAACCATAAGACTTCAATTGCTTCAACATCTTCACAAAGGGTTTCATCTCCTTGCCCGATATTTTCGAGAGCACTTTATCTATCTTGTCTATTTGAGTGTTTGTGTTCATAAGAATAGGAACTAACTTTAAGATGAGTATGTTCTTTGTTTATCTACAGGAGAGAGCTTTCCAAGTCATTCGGCTCACGAGTCCCAGTCATTGGCTCTCCTTCAAATGGTGTCTCTGGTATCAAGTCCATCAACTTCTTCTTCATGCCTTGATGATTGGGGTATTGTCCGGCCGTCTCTTTGATATAGCGGCATACCTCCTGATGTTTCTCCTCGTGGTTCCATATCTTGACAGCTTCCACTAGGGCTTGATAGCTGTCAAATATCAGTTTTCCGATACGTCTTTTGTATTCGCCTACCAGTTCTTGTATGTCATCTCGGTTGATGAGCAGTGGTATATGTTTGCACAGTGTCATAGCGATGGCATACGCTGCATCAGGTCTGTTTTTGGCTAATATTTGTGGAATGGATTTCTTGTGCCATCGTTCCAGCAGTCGTAGCAGTGCCGTGAAGTCATCATTATCCCTTGGCTCAAAGCTTACTTCCTGCATCAGATATTTGGAGTATTCCTCTTCATAGTCCACGTACAGTCCTTTCGGAATATAGTTGATTCTCGGTCGCTCCATCTTGGCACGATACCGTTGCTTCTCCATGGACCGTTTTCTCTTCTCGTCCCATTTGATGCTCAACAGCTTTTCTTCCCTAATCTGGAGTTCAATATTCCTGAACGCAGGTGTATTCATCACCTCTGCCTTCAGATGCTTCTTGATGAGTTTCACCAAGTAACGCCGCCATACCTCTTTGTTCTCTTCTGTAACAAAGGATGGGCATTGCTCTCCGTAGCAAGTCTTCCAGGTGAATGGCTCAATGTCTAGATGCCAGAGGAAAAATTTATGTTGTGGGTTGTTTTGTTCCATATTGTTTAGTTTACAATAAATTCTAACATACGTTCAACTATCGCAGAGAAATTCGTTCTTTCATCATTTCCGCCACAACGAAACATACTATTTCGTTCTCCCTTCCCAGACTTTTCGTTGATTCTGCATCTTTGTCCGTAAAGAACACCGTCTTCATCACGGTAATAGATAGTAACCTCCATACTTGTTTTATCATTCTCTGTCAATAACATATAGGGAGCAATGTATTCGAAAAATAAATTCTGACTTTGTGAATAAACTTTGGCGGAAATAGTAGTCATGTCCTCATCAGGTATTTGCAATCGTCTCATTACTGCCAACAATTTTAGTATAACAGGACACAGCACTACAGTTTTCCCTTCTGCTGTAACTTTTGCTTCTTTATAAATTTGTTTGTCTATCTCAAAGGAATGAATAATGTCACGGATTGTTTTGTTTTCCAGTTTATCTTCAGATATAACAATCTTTACTAATTCAATAGGACTTTCTGTAACCAAAGCTAACTTTTCGTAAATATACTTTAGCCTCTCTTCTCGTAATGAATACGTAAAAGGCTTGCTTGATAAAAACTTACCGATATAACCGTTGAAATCAGTATGCTCACCATAGAAATGCTTAAATATTTTTCTGACATTTGAATAATCACCAACAAGCACTACATTGTCAAGATTAAACTTGTTACCAACTAAAGTATCATTAGGTTTGGTTAAATTCTTATAGACATAATCCATGTGGGCAGAAAAGATATTCAATATTCTAAAAAGGTGCGCAGGATCCATTCTATCTAAATCCTCAATAATCAAAACTACAGTTTTATTGGTTCTATGTTTAAAATCGTTTACTACTCGCTTTATAATAGCTGTTACAATATCTTCTTCATATATAGTATTGCGATTTACATTATCCAAGAACTTAATCAACAGGTCATCTTCATTTGTTTCTTTCGTGAATTTCTCTATTTTCTTTTTCATGTCTTTAAACAACCGAAGTCCTTTTATTGCTAACATAATCTTTGCCATCTGCTCACTTGGAACAGCAATATCTGCCATATAGTGTACAAGTTCTGCGACCAAAGAACGCTTGTTATTTTGCAAATAAAACCAAAGTGCTATATCTTTAGGAATAACTACAGCATTCGAAATCATATTATTCAGCATAAGCTGAAACAAGATGTCTCGTTTGATTAAGTTGAATATGTCCTCATTGGATGCAACTTGATAATTGACAGGATATATTGTCAAGAAGACAAATTGATCCTTTACGAAATCTGTATTTTTGAAATTCTCCAAGAAATAAGACTTACCATCACCAAATTTTGATGACAATATAGTTCTTGGATTAGCAAGAAGATGACTATAGAAACTTTTTATAGCCGAATTTATGGGTATAATAAAATCCTCCATCATTATTCTTCTATTTTTGACTAAACCTGCAAATACGTTTCTGAAACTTCTTCTCGATAAACATAACTTGATACATTACTATTACCACTTGTTGATACTCTTTGCATCAAGAAGTTTATATATACTCGTCCGTTCTCATTTTCTATAAATGCAATGGCGTCCACATTTACATATAGAGGATTGCCTTTGTGCTTGCCATGTAATTCTATAAATTTTGCCATATTTATTTGTGTTTATGTAAGATTTTTCGTCCTAGTCTCAAAATTCCTTATACTCAGTCTGCATCTTCTTGCAGGAAATAACACTTGACATAATTAAATGTCGACAAATACCAATCAAATAGCAAATGATACCCACAAATAACATTCCCAACAATATAGCTATTGCTGTTGGATTCCATTGCATGTAAAAACCGACAGCAATAGCTATTACTATGAATGCCTATTAGCAATATGTTCGTCGTCAGCATCCTTACTAATTGATATTTATAGTTCCACTATTATTCTCCACATATATAGACTTATCACCATGTTGAAAGATACGTCTAGACTGTTTTGGTGCGGTCTCTGTTGTTGGGGTAAATTTATTATCTTGAAATACTGAAGAAACATTTATTTGTTTTTCGATTTCATTTAACAACAAGTTTGCATTGTCAGCAACCATCTCTGTATAGTCTCCAGTATTAGTATGAACGATATATTCCCCAAACTCATCCATTGTTTTTAAAATATCGTTTATCTTTGAAATCTCACTTAACAGATAGGTCGAGTTTCCTGGCTCATTTTTAATCTGTTCTGCCTTTCGATTTTTCTCATCATTCCAATAATTCTTGATTTGCGACAATCCATCTCCATTACGGGGAATATCACCCATATCAACTATAGGAAAGACTCTATTCTCTACATTTCCATTTTTGAAAAGTTGTGTCATTTCATACATGCAGTCCAAAGATTTTAGATATTCTGGAATAACGAACATGATTACAATATTCGAGACACCTATCTCTTCCTCATATCTTTGTATATTATCTCTATATAAAATGTCATACTTATCAATTGAAAAAGGAATATTGCGAGTATGTAAACCTGCACAAATAGCTTCTAAGCCTGAGTTATGTAACTTATCATGTTTATAGGTTATATGAACCTTGTACTGTCTATTTCCCATTTTATAATTTGATTTTAAAGTTATATATTTTACAATATTTTCCTCTTGATTAAGACAACCATTGCTTTTCTTCTTTGATAAAATCAAGGTAGTCATCCCATTATGGCACACAGAATAATTCAGCACCGCAAGTTCTTCATGCCTGAAAGATGACAAATCTGGTTCCCCATACAACAATAGAACAGAAGTTCTTCCATTACTCATTTTTTTTATAACTCTCATTAGAGTTTCGTAAATAATGTTCTCTTTCTGTTGACCACTAGAATTGATTATAGCCAACCTTAGTCCTTCTAACTCTTTACAGTCAAATTGCCAACACAACGACATTACAAACATTTCAAATGGTGTTCCACCTCTGGATGGCAACAACTCCTCAGTATAGAAAGAATAAAATCTATATTCTTTAAAGTAGTTCACGATTTCCTCATCCGTAAGCTCAGTTTCCAGCAGGTACAAACCAGATTGTAAACTTGGCAAAATAGAATGTAAATGCGACAATTCATTATTCATCATCTAACTTATGAATGAAATTGGTAATGAGAAAACGTTTATCTTTATTCATCATTAGACCGTCAATCAAATCCATGGCATGCTCCAATATAGGCTGGTATTCTACATCATTAAAGGAGCGAATTCCATTATAAGATTGTATCAAGACGTCTGTTACAGAATTCCATATACTGTAGTCGTTAGGAGCCATGTTATGAATAACACATTCTAACCAGTATAATGCCTGGACAGGTTTCTTGATTGCATAGCCAGCCAAAAAATCGATAAAACCTCTGTCCGTATATTTACTCAAAGAAGACTCAACAAAAGTTTTTGCAATTATATCTTGCCTTTCTTGTGTCCACTTTTTTACATATTGAAACATCGTGTCACATTCATGCCCCAGTTCTACAGAGCAAAACCTTTCTGACATCAAAAACAAGATATAGCTAAAGGATTCTTGATCCATTTCAATATCTTGTTGAGTAAGGAAAGATAGCAATGATAGTCTAGCCTCCTGTCCCTTTTCACACATTTTGTCAAGAAGAACTTTGATATCATTTCTATAATTGTTATGTACCCATGCAAGCCACAAGATAATCACTTGCTCCTCATAACACCATGGTTTGTCTATTGCATGAGCGAAGACATCCAAAATGTCATCCACAGCATAATTGATAAAATACACCAATGGATTATAATTATGTATTGGCATTGCCAATAATCTTTCGTCATAGTCGTGTAAAAGCATTTTAAATAGCAAAACATTCCGTTGCTGGTCCAAATGGTTCAACAACGCCATATTGAGCAATATGGCAGAACGAGTATATACTGATGCTGTAGAAGCTATGTTTTCTAGTGTTTCAAATATCTCATCTTGATACTCTCTAAATCGATAGCACTCTACAAGCATATAGGCTGCATGTCCTCTTGCTTGATTTATTGCAGTATTGTAAATGTCTTTTTCTTTGACGTCTTCTGCCTTTATTTTACTTTCTTTTACATTCAATACGACATTGCACAAAAAATCAAATACATTTTTTGGCATATAGTCTCCTCTTAGGAAATCATCAATCACTTAAAGAAAAGAATGTATTCCAAATCCTCGATATTCAGAGTTGGCATTATTGTTAATGACTTTAACGATATTATCAAATATCCGGGCTGCTTCTACATATTTTTTTGCATCCAACAATCCTCTAACACCAGATTCTGCATAGCATAACAAGATATTGTTATCTGCAACTATGTTGTCCAATAAATTAAGATACTTTTCTGGATTTTCACCAACAACTTGCCTAAACAATTGGCTTTGCCCCTCTAAAGAAGGGCGTTCGAAATCATACGTATGGACGTTATCTACATATTTGGTCATAGACTTATACCAAGCCTTACAACTCATTTTCCTCGCCTTACTCTGGCCTAAAGAAGTCCAACCACTCATACACGAACTTCTAAAAGGCAACTCATTTTCCAACCATGAACAACAAACAATACCATTTTTCTTATATCCAAATTTTCGCTCTATTCTCAAACGTTCAAAATAAGCTTTTTTGCTATAAGTTAACAGAGAGTCTTTTGGTAAAGCGTACAATACTTTTCCTCGATGCAAATCAATGTCACAGATAGGATAGCCACCTTGTAATCTCCTTCGAACAAATTCTTTGCTATAAATGCTTTTTTCTCCATCATCATTTAAAGATTCAGCTTTATGTACTATTTTGTCTTGCTGTACAGCACTCATAAATTGAAAAGAGCACTTTAATGCTTCCAAAGCTTGATACTCTACCCAACAAGGAGCATTAGATAAAACTGAACGGCAAACGATAATTTTATAAATTTCATTATAAAATTTCTCGGGATACTGGGTATATACATAAAGTGCAATAAATAAAAAAGCCTCATACTTTTTGCAACAGAATTCCTGCAAATAACGTCGCGTTTCGCTTGTGTCAATATTCTTCAAGAAATCATCAATCAGTTTATTTACCAAAGCTTTCGAAAAATTATGATAAAAACGCTCCCCTTCTACTCTCTGGAAACTAGAGAATTCAAAAGAACCAATTATCTCATGCCCTGGAATATCAAAACGGGTATTCTTCATGATAATTTCCAATAACTCAACATACAATTGTATAGCTAGCTCATGATGATTCGATTCCATCATTTCGAAAATTTGTTCTTCTTCATGAGTAAAATCTACAATATGCAAAGAACTCTTGTCTTTTTGATTGAGCTGCTTCTGGACATTGTCCTTCAATACAGCAACAACAAACTTTGGATCATCAGTAAGGATAAGCTTAAGCAAATTTGGACACTCTAAGGGATAACTTTTTAATCCTAATGCTTTATAAAGTTTTATCAACTTATTAATATCACTCTTTATAGATTGATGGCTGACAAAATCCATTATCATTTTTCTACCATCAGCATCTCCTGTTTGCAGAACATGAAATGCCACCTCCAATATTTTATCAGCATCATCCCATAAAGTTCGACTGCACATTAATATGGTTTTCTCTTTATATTCCTTAGACAAAGCTGCCCATCCACCATTATTATCTATTATCTTCCATATAGCATTAAGCCAATTGCCATTATGTACAGACTCAAAAATCACGCTCATATACAAGGAATCATAGAAGATTTTTCTGTCTATCAGCTTAAGTTCTTCCTGTTTTGGCTCATCAAAAAATGCCATATTACTCAAGATTAATGATTTCAGATGGAAACGATAACAGTATTCTTCGGTTTCGCCTTTGTCAAAAAGAAGCCTATTCATATTTTGAATATATAAACCAGGATTGGTCTCTCGCAAAAAACTAAAGATACTTTTTACCGCAGCACGCGAGAAAAGGCCTTGATGCTGATTAGACAATTCTTTTAACAAGTCATATTCATTTTCCACAAATCTCCTTGCATAAATATAGTCGAACATAGTTTGGTGAAAGAACTGTACGCGTCCATTAGAAGTACAAAGCAATAAACCATTTGACAAAAGATAATTTAACTCATCATTATAGTTACTTTCAAATTCCTGCTTATGAACAAATAATTCTTGACGCCTGTACATAGCATCTACCATTGCATCAAGTAATTTCAAAACCTTCTCCCTTTTATTTGTATTAATTTCTATCACAAATATTCTCCATAATCCATCATAAAGAACTTCCTCTGTAATTGGATTACGTAGTTTTCCAAAAGGCATCACTTTCAAATATAGATAAAGATGCAAAGGATTACCCAAGAAAGCAAGTAGCTGTTCACTAATACTATCTTCCAAATTATGACTTTTCAAGATACTCTTTACCCGACCAGAAGATAAATTTTTAAGCTCCCATTTTGTTTCGATCTTCATATCATTCAAAATCGGATCATACTCCAAATCATAAGGTCTGCAGGAAATGACAACCCGAACATGTGGTATAGATTTAATCTGCTCTATCAGTTTAAATATAGAACGTAAGGGAGTTCTATTAGAAGACAACGACAAGGAAAGAGCATCTATTTGATCTATTAGAACAACAACGCGCTTTGCCTTTTGTGCCATTTCCTTAATAATAGTCACTAAAGGTTTTGCCAGATGCATTCGTTTACTCAAATCCTCTGTATCTCCAAATTCTATCTGGTCTGTCTTGAGTCCGAGTACTAAATACTCTTCTTTTTGTTCCAATTTCAAAAGAACATCATGCATTACGACCGACTTTCCAACACCTGCACTGCCATAAAGCAAAGCAACTCTTTTTGGGTCAGTCTTATCTGTATCTTTTGCTATCCAATCAAGTATGATTCCAACCTCTTCCCGCTTAATCTGAGGAGTTATTTGAGGAGCAAAATTATGTAACTCAAAAGACTCATCAGTAAAAGCCTCATTAGTTTTTGAAACATAGTCGCCCACATAAACATTCCCTTCATTACGCTCTATATAAATAGACTTCTCACCAAATTGAAAAACATCATTATTTCCCATCATGATACACTTTAATACTTTTAAGGACGCTTACCACACTATCATCTATGAGAATAAAGTAAACATCCAAACTCTATATCCCTAAAACTCCATCTCCAATATAGGTATGATAAACAGAGGATTTTAAGAAACTAAACTTTTTGATTCTGAAAAATGATTTACAGAAAAACATACCAATACATCCTACACCTAGCATTGTTACTTTATAACATACATATAACATTAAATGTTTAATGGTGTAATGATTAAATATTTATCATTCAACCAACCTTACGCTGTATTGATGGTTCACATAAATTTTCTAGGAGTATTAAGTTGTTTTCTCGTCAACATCAATATTCTACCTTGTTCTTGACAATCGAGCGACATATTCAAGACAAAGACATTATCTCTACGAAAATTTCGGAACTTCAATTCTTCTACCTTGGTATAGACCTGAAACATAGACTTTGAGAATATTTCAAGCAAATACGCCTTAAAAAAACTCCTTATATCTATATCAGAATATCTTGCTATTGCCCTTTCTAAATTTCCGCTATCAGGCTGAAGATTTCTATTGACCAAAAAGACTATATCTATAGCTCGCCTATCAGGAAAGACCTTATATGCCAAAGATAGGTTGGTTATATTGGTTTGAAATGATACCATTTCGTCTAGATGCCGACCATAAATGAATGTCTTCTCTAACTCTTTTCGAAAATCATAGAGCACTATATCAAGATGATTGGAAAAATCATTATTCAAATGACTAAAGAAAGGATAAAGGTCGAACAACTTTGATGCAGGAAGATGTTTCAACAGATTAAAAGCCAAAATTTGCTCTTGCATATTCTTGCCATTATACGTAAAGGCATTATATCGCAATAAAAACAATTCACTCTCTGTAAATTGCGATCGAAGCATCTTTGCATAATTATAGCGCACAATATTGTCTATTTCTGCCAGATGTAATACACAAAACATTCTATATATCACCCTAAAATAAACAGCCAGTTTATCACGTAAACTTGCATAAACAACTTCAAAAGCCTAGATGACTTGTTTATCACTAAAATTAGAGATGTCTGCATTAGGGGCATAGCTCAAAATATAATTAGCAACAGTTTCCAAGCCTTCCTTTCCATACTTATCATGAAATGATATAGTCGCTACAATACTATTGTATAGTGATAATAATGAATTTATTTGAGTGTCCATTGTTCTCACATTCTCTGTCTTCTGAACATAAGCATAAGATTTTTCCGATTGAGAATTGGCATTGTTTTGTAATCTTATCGTCTTGATAAGCAAATGTACGTTCAGAAATGCGAATACCGTTCCAACAACTCCACCTATAAAATCACCAAATGTACCAAACTTTTCGAATTTAATGGGATAATTAAAATCAAAAAGAGATTTATCTGCCCATATAAAAAGAACAATGGCGAATATAAATAGACCAACTGCAAAAGATAGTAGCCCTTCATATAAACCCCACCTATGCTTATCATACCAGGGCACTTTACGAATCACTACTCCCTGCGCGTCTCTAGTATCTGCCATGACTGACTCTCCTTAACATTTTCATTACCCCTTGATGTGATTTTTGTACTAAAAAAAGGATATTCATCTGATTTTTCCAAATTATTTTCCCACTGAAGCGGCTGAAGATTTCTTATGTTATCCGTTCCACCTTGTGCTTGTGGCTTCTTATGATCAATTTGCCAACCAAAAGAATCCTTCATTCCATAATGGTCATATCGAATCCATGCACCAGCAAAATCCTTTCGCCAAATTCTTGCGTCGTAACCATAAACTTCTTCTGCTTTTTCCCAAACAGCTAGAAGAAGTTCATCAGAATATATATTCATAATTTTAAAAATTTTATCAAACTATTTTATGTAATTAGCTTGGTCCATTCCCAAATCAGAGTATGCAATAGATCCAAGAACATGAATCTAGTATAAACCGTAGATGATTCTGGGGGATACTGCTCATCTCGTCCTTTTTCTTCTGTAGTGTATAAATACTTGAACTAGTTATGCTCATATAATTAAACACATTATATTCCCCAATGAATCGAGTTAAATTCATGAAGCATCTTTTCTCCACACTCAGGCTCTACAGATTTTATAAACATGATTCTTCCCAAAAGCCAATATCTATACATGCCCTGAGCAGGGTGTCTATAAGCTATATGATTAACTACACATATCAATTCGCAGTCCAAGATCATAATCCACAAATGCCTTAATCTCTGGCGGAAGAACTACAATCAATCACGATGTAAAACCTCTCCACCACTCTTTTCATCCTCTAAAATCAGGAAAATACAATCACCACATCCTGATTGAAATGTTCTAATAGTTGCTTTCATAGTTCAAAGTCTTTCTAAGTCGTAGTTATCAACATACACTTTTCTGTCTTAACCGAGCCATTTTTATAAATGCATCATCATTCAGATTAGATACATCTATTAAACTGCTACAATGAGTATATAATGATAGAAGCGAATTGAAAATATCTTTCTCTTTAGGAAAGACCTCTATCAAATGTGTCAAAAGATTGTCCCCATGCATAGACATGCCTCCCAAAATGGCGTTTTTATAATGATAATCCCATTCTATGTTACCATTTCCATAAAATATCACCAATCTACATAATAAATTCAGACAAGTATCTTTATCATCCTTCAGGAACTTTTCGAAACATTTATTCCAATGCTCCCTCATATCATAATCACATTGTATATGTTGAATTGTGTCTATTTCTTGTATACCTAGTTTTCCTTTACTTTTGGCCACTTTTTCCTTGAAAAATCTGTCTGCCAATATAATATTCGTGTCATCTATGTACTTTCTATCGAACATAAAATAGCCAATTTGATTTGACATGACATTCAAGCAGACTAACAAGATATTGATGTTAGAATAAGTCATACACAACTGAGTAAAATCATCTTGTTTGACGTTCAACCTAGCCTGGCTGTATCTTTCATATATGCAAGCAAGCACATTGAACAACTTTTGTCTGCTTGTTTCCCAACCTTCATAACCTGCCAAAGACCTTATCATGCTGTAGTTGGGCAAATTCCTCCCATACTTATAGGATAACCCCATAAAAATGAAGAAACGTTTAAGGATATAAGTCTCCTTATGTTTTTTCACATATGGTATAGCATATGTAAACTCTGACAAGAAAAGTTCATCTCTTTGAGTCTTAAATATATCAACAAGTTTGTTGTAATATATCTTCTCTTCTGAGTTTAGCATATCGACAACTTTAATCCTTGGCACCATATAGCTTGCATCAGTATTTGAGAAATACTTGAAAAACATATTATGTCGGCAGATACGATTGGAAGCTACATTTTGTGAGCCTTGACCAAACATAAGATTCATAAGTTCTGGTATGATGTCATTAGAAGTAATCATAGTTTTCACTACCGTCTCCGCAAACTCTGGTATTTCAACTTTTTCAGATCGTCTCTCTTCATATGGTGGATTAATATCATTAACTCGTATACTTTCAACTTGTCTTAAAGCCTCCTTTTCCTCCCTCTTTTGAATAATATTCAAATCTCCTTTCCATTGAAGCAATATGTCATTTCCTGAGCGTACTACATCTAGCAGATTCAGACTATGATCTCTCAATTGCAAGTAATATTCCATATTCAATGTCTGAACCATTGTTAACAGGAATAAATCAAAGAGATTCAGCTGTCGTATATCTTGCATAGAGTCGATGGCAAGAAAGTAAGAATTCACAAACCGATATACTTCTCTCATATTAGAGAAGGCATCCCTAATGTAGACCACATTACGGATTTGTGATACATACAATGCTCTCGTTTTATCATCTATTTCAAGTTCTTGGTATTTTCTATCCAATAATTTCAGTAATTCCTCGAAGGCAACGTTCTCATTCGCTGGTAATTGAAACTCCAAGTTGAAGAATTTCTTCAGATACTCCTCTGCATTGTCGATATTCAAGCTATTCAACATTCTTTTTAGATGAAGATTGTCAGCTGCAACAATATAGAACACATTAGGAAAATCTGCAGTATCACGAATGATTTTTAAAACCATCATTAACTCCTTGTCTTGTAAACGGTCCACATCATCGATGGTAATAATAACTGGACGGTCTATCGCCATCAACTCATCCCTTATCTGGTCATGAGTAGTTTTTAATGTACTTTTTTCCTTCAGAAATGGATCAAAACTTAGAGAGAAACCATTCGCTTCATATTTAAAGGTTGCCAATAACAACTTTAAATACTGACGCATTGGACTATTTAAACGTGGAAGATATTCGCCTACTTCTATTCTGAAAGAATCAAAGAATTCATTAACTATGCCCATTTCTGTATCGCAGAGCCAAGGCTCAAAATGTATATTGATAACAGGAATTCTTCTGTTTTTGATTTCTTCGTCCAACATCATTAGAAAAGATGTCTTTCCTTGTCCATAGTGTTCTCCAATATGAATAACAAAGGAATGATTGTTCCTTTCTTGATTGGAAAATGAACTATATATCTTGTCCAACAATAGTTTTGCATAATTTTTTCTGTTAAATAAGTCAGAAGAAGTCGGTGAATCAAAGTAAAATGGAGAAACAGCTATAGCATACTTTTCTTTGGCCTGACTTTCAAATACATGTCGATGAATATAGAAAAAATCAACAAATATAGCAATACAAGCCAAAGTGACCGAAGCCAAAAAGTTTTCTTTGACAACGTATCCGTCTAACCATTTCCATCCTATTTGAATAAATGAAACTATATTTGGCAGTAACAATACGACCAAACAAGCAACTACGTATACTAAGACTCTAATATTCTTTCTCATTTTACAAGTGTAGTACTCATTTTGTTTTCCAAGGTGTTATTTCTAACAAATCCTCTTTCATTTTCCGATATAGATTATGTTCTCTTCTGTCTATATCGATTTTAAATTCTCTTTCAAATACTTCTGCTTCACTGCATCCTTCAAGTTTTGCAATATCTTGAAGTAACCGTGGAGAGAATCTATCTTTTTTATCCAACCATCGCAATGCTTCCATTAAACAATCGGTATTATAGCGCGATTTTAAAGCAAACAGTTCCACCGATTTTTTATATGACACATCTTTATAGGAAAAGTCAATCTCAAAATTATCTGGTACATCCTCCCTTTTCTGCCAAGTCATATCAGCTTTAGCATTAACAACAAATAGCACGTTGTGCCAAAAGTCATAAGATGGATTTGTAGGACTTAATTTGGTAATTTCTTCCTTGGTATCTCCTATAGTTTTTGTTCCCTTAACCGCAGGATCATTGCAAGTTCCACAAGAAGGTACAAAATTATATAAGGATAAGGCTACTAATGGACAGTCTCCTTTATCAAGCACATGTTCTGTGTCGAACCGTCTTACGAGTTTTCCCTTATGATTAAAAGGAGAAACTTTTATCATGTCACAATACACACTATTCCATATTTCAAATTTATGTGCAGGATTAATCAAGAATTCACTTATTTTTTTTGTGAAAGACTCGTATGAGCATACTTTATTAGCAGCATCTCTGACTTCTTTAGCTTGTATATCCGTCAATCCGGCAACATATTCTTTATAATGAAAATACACTTCTACAAGTTTCTTAAACTCGGCTGTAAGAAGTTTCTTTGCAGACATTCCAGGCAACATAGCCCCTGCCAATAAAGGGTGAGAGAGAACATTTTTATCCCATTTCCTATCTAAATCATGAACATATAACGCATTATATGCCCTGTGCAGAGTTCTTTTGTCCAGTGAACTTTCAAACTTATACATAATCAATGAGCTTTTCTAATATAGTCTTCCATAAAATCAAGCATCCTTCCTACCATTTTTTTCAAGTAAGAGTCTGCTATATACTTATATACATATTTGAACCTTTTCTTTTTCTTTTCGAATCTATCTGTGATATTTTCTTCCCGCTTAGCAGCTTGATATAAATTAACAATCTCTCGTATCTCATTTGAAGCCACATTTCCTATCACAGAACTAAGGAAAAAACTATTACCAAGTAGTTCTATGATATTTGCACCAAGAGTTCCTTCAACGCTCATTGTATTTTCCCCCAGACAAAGAACATTCGAATGAGGTATGTCGCTTAACAAAAATGGTGAATGTGTCGCCAATATGATATTTATTCCATGCAAATTCTTAAAATGCGCATTTTGTAAAGCTTGTAGCAACAATCCCATAAAACTACGCTGCAACTCTGGATGAAAATATAACTCCACCTCATCAAATATCACGTTGACAAAACGATATTTGATTATTTGCAAATGGTCTTTGTCATAATAAAAATCATTCCATTCGGAATCCACGTTTATCAGATGATACATAAAGTTGCTGATAGTATAAGCTATTTGCCTTTCTCCCGAACTTAGATTACGAAAATCAATAATGCCGCTGTCACCATCTTTCTGCAATAGCAAGAAGTGTTCAAATATCGGTGGTGGAAGTAAGTCCGTCTCTTGTAGTTGATGCTTTGGATGAATACGCTCTCCAACCATAGCATTGATAGTATTGCCCAAGTCATCCAAATTATATATATTGTCAGAATCATAATAAATGTCCTTCTTCAAATACATAATTGTACGCAGAAGTTCCTTCGTTACATGCGTGAAATCCTCTGATAATGGAATCAATTTTTTACAGACATCTTCATATTTGGCTTTTGTCTTGCTGAGGTAATTGTAAATGGAACTATATTTTTTGTAATTTGAGACAATCTTTAATGTCTTATATACAATATAGTCGTAGGCATCTTCGCGTAGCTTTTGTCCTTGTGGGACAGTGCTAAAATGATACAGGCTATCCCAGAAGCCGATAATCCAATTGTATATATTATCAAAATTCTGAGAGATATTCTGTTGCCTACCGATACCTATCTGGCTAAGCATATTTTCCCTTGAAAACGATTTGTTGCTTATCGGTTTTATCCGTATCGCTACAATGTGAAGATTTCCATTGACAACACGTTGTGGATAATGACCAGCATTGTCCTTATAAAACAGCAAGTTCTCCATGCGTTCCTTGGCAAGCAAGTTTTCCTTTGTTATCTTCAATATGCCATCCTCTCTCATGGGATGTAAGACTATTGGTGTTTGATAACCATCGTTTTTATGGAATATTCCTTTCAGCCAAATTTGGTCTTCTGTGATATGGTTACCATCAAAATTACATTTCTTGAATAATTTTTCAAGACGTTGAATAGGGGTAGCTTCTTCAAAGTAATCCCGATAGTTGAACCCATACATAGAATAATTGCATACAAGGGTATAGAATAGCGATTTTAGAATTACTCGTCCTTTTGAGTGCTTGTCAAGCAACTTACTTGTCGTTTCTGTAGTAGTCCTTTCATTGAGTATAATATCTTCCTTGGCAAGTACGAAGCGTAATCCTGTCACTCGTTTACGCATGAATTTTTTTAGAACGACCTTTCGTCCCCTTTCTTCCAATATATAAATGGCATTGTCTATCCTGAATGCCATTTCTGCATATACATGGTCTATGAAATGCAGATGTTCGGCGGCTGAGAAATTGAATTTTTCACCGAGAAGGGCAGCTGACAGATTGTTTATCATTCTGATTACCAAATCCACAAAGCTACTCTTACCGCTGCCATTTTTCCCGACTATAGCACAGATCGAAATTTTCAAATCATCTGTGTCATATAGAGAATAATCTCTTAGAGCCTCTTTGGTGACATCTACATAACTGTTATCATTAGCTATGGAATAGCCTTGATACAACATGTGCCATACATTGTGTTTCCACAAAGCTTTCTGTATAGCTTGAGCCTTGTTTGCATAAACAGGATTCTCGTCTTGAAATGTTGGCATTAAAGGTTTAATGCCAATGATGCAAAAATGATGTGCCATTTTATATTATGATTATAGTGTAAAAAACTATCAATTAATCTCATAAATCAACCTATCATTCTTTATAGGTTAGAAGTAGCAGTTTCCCAAACTACGTCATAGACCAATCGAAGAGTTTCCTTTTGTTGCAGCATACCCTCCAATCACGGCTTATGATTATTTAATTTTCTAAAATTTATATGATTGATTAATGTAAACTCAAAAATTCCTCATGACAAGCAACTCGCATCAAGAAATGTTTTTCTTTATACCTCAGCATACTTGCACTTATAACACCTTCCTTAACTATGGTCGCAAGGAAAAGAATGTCACCATCAATGTGTACATTTTCGTCATCAGCCTTTCGTTTTAATAATTTACTAAAGATACCTATAGCATACGAGACAGATGGGATAACAGATAATACAAATCTGCGAACATTCTTTAAATGGTCGTTTCCTTTTGATTGAGGTAGCAATTCCGATATATCATGAAAGTTTTTACCTTCCATATACGCAATTGTAAAATCTTTCAGTTTGTCTATATCTAGGTCGCCTATGTAAAGCGAGTTTTCCTCCTTTATTTGAAGTATTCCTTTTATCACTTCAACTACAGTTGGATTTGCCATCAGAGATTCAAGAATCCCATCACTTGTTTTGGTTAATTCAAAGAAAGCCCCGACCAATTCTACAGGACGCATTCCCATCAAATCGTCAAAAGTCTGTGCATCAACCCACTTCTGAATAAATGAAAGCGAATCCATATTAACACCATACTTTACAGATACATTCTGTAAAAAGTTATCTTTCTCTTCTGACTGTACCAGTCTGGCTAAAGCTTCGGAATCATTCTCCAAAGGTTCCTTGTTCTCTTTTCGTCTAAGATATGAGCCAAAAGAATAAGATAGTTTTCTCCTGATGTTTTTCTCGTCATCCCCTAAACGATACAACAAAATTTCTTCATCACGATTTACTGCTTTACCATAAATTAGGACCTCACCTACCATCCGCTCAATAGGATCTTTGATGACAAAACATTGATCTCCTCCGGCAAATACTCCATCTTTGATTTCTTGCCACTCATTTCCTATAGTGTTATCTTGCATAGCAAGCACATGGTTTGGAATCAAAATTACTGCACCATATGAGTTGAATCCAGCACGACCGGCACGACCAGCTGCGTTTAAAATTTCATGCGCTTCCAAAGTTTCTCTACCGCCAGTATTGACATCATACCTGTCATAACCAGCAATAATAACAACATCAGCAGGAAGATTAACACCTTGAGCTAAAGTTGGAGTCGCAGCAATTAAATGCACACCATGTTCTTGACGATAACTTTGTTCCATCAGATCACGTTCTTCTGGCAAAAGTAAGCCATGATGCACAGCACATGAAGTTTGATTCAACAAATACGAATAAGAAAAATCTCCAAGTTCCAATGTTAATTGATCAATCTTTGCTTGATTCTGAGTAAATAAAGCAGACAAATCCACCAAAGGTATTGCATCTTTAGCATTCTTTTGAATAGACTGAGCACTTCTTGGTGTATCAACAAATATCATCACTCTAAGCCCATTTAGAACAAAAGCTGAAGCAATCTGGCAAGCAACTTGATTTCTATTAGGAGTTAATTTTCTTGTTGTAGGGCTTATTCCTAACGAGATTTGATGATTCAACAACTTCACTTTACTATAATCCCTTACTTTTTGTGAATCCCAAACCGTTTTTAAACAAAACAAGCACCAAGGTGTTGCAAGCATAGAAGCCACTAATTTTTTCTTACTCTTATGCTGAGGATAAGTGCGAGCTTTATTTTGTAACTGCTTGATTTCAGTTTGTTCATACACCAAACACCCTTGCAATTGACGGGTTGGTTTCCACTTATTATCAAATACCAAGCACTCCCGATGCGTCACACTTTTCAGCCAATCAGCTATGTCATGGCTATTCTTGACCATAGCAGAAAGCAAGACAAAATCCACCTGAGGTAACTTTTCAAAGATTTCCAACATAGTAAACATGGCTGTCAGACTCCTTGAATCGTTGCCACTTTCCTGAGCTCCCATCAGATGGAACTCATCAAAAACCACCAACCCTACATCATTGAACTTATCTGAAGCATCTCCCAATACTGTCAGACATCTTTCTGGAGTCATCACCACGATACTTTGCTTATTCTCCTCTTCAAAGTATTCAGAGAATTCTCCTCCTACGAACATTTGTTGAGAAAAGTTTTCTTTGAATATAGCAGATAGTTCTCGTTTCATTTGGCTTTCCAAAGCATGGGTAGGAACCAATACGATGACACGCCTATCAGCAAAAATTGAAGAAGCAATTTTTAACTGTACAATCGTGGATTTGCCTGCACCTGTAGGATAGGTGAAGATAGAGGATACTCCCAAATCTAAGAAACGATTATATATAGCAAATCCGTGATTTCTCCAAATAAAAGGTCTTCCTTGCATACATCTTTTATGTAAGAATCTTTTCCATTGGTCTGCATCTACCCCTTCTGGCACAGGAATATTAATGAGGGCAGCTCGTTCCAAATGCTTTGTTACCTCCAATAGGAGCCTTGCGATTTTTCTGATGCCTACATAAGTATCTATTTGGTCAAACTCTTCTATTTGATAACTCGATAATAAAAGAACTTGTTCTAAACGCTCAGTAGGTTTTATAGTTGTATTTCCCAAGAAATGAAGAGCTACATCCTTGATGCCCTCGCATAATTCATTCATCAGAAGATTGATGGCATACTCTTGATAATCACCATGAAATTCTTCTTTAGTAGTTTCGCTTTCTACTATTTCTTTTAATTTACCTTCCGCCAACATTCGAATATAGCGTAGCAAACTACCTTGAATATCATCAGCAGTATGAAACTTTCGTGCCACTTCTACAGCATCTGTTACAGCATCAGCTATCAAGTAATGCAAAACTGTACTAACATCAGAAGAAATATAATCCATAGAGACTACACTTTCTTCTTGTTGCTGTAAAAGCATGTTCTTCAGGGAATAAGCTGTCGCTGTCACAAAAGCAAGCGATTCAACATGCTTTTGATACAGGTCTTGAATCATCAATGCTTCAAGTCCAAAAATCAATTTGTTTAGCGTTCTAACTGTTTTGTCAAAGTCACCTATCAAAAAAGGTAACTGTCCATTGGCAAGCTGTGATTTTGCACTGACAATATGAGCATAAACACTTGAAAGCAACTGAGGCAATCGCTCAACATCAATATCATCAAACTGAGGAATATCTTTTATCAGTTTTTCTGTAATAGGATCAAACATAGGCTTAAAGAGCTTCTATTTTCTTTATAATTATCTCAGAGAAAGCTTGCATCCACTCCCTCAGATTGTCAATATAGGTAGAACTGCCTGTACGTCTTTTAACATCACCGCTAACATGCTTCTCGTAATCTTTATAAAGCTTAGCTATATTTTCACCATCCTTATGAGATGCATCACGAGTCACGCAGATGCGGTAAACCCAATTAGCAGAATCGTTCACCTCATTCTGCAAATCAGCATATTTATCAGATATTTGTTCGAGTAAAGTTGTCGCAGAATCAAAAATCGCCGTCGTATCTTTAAAATTTTCATACTTATCGAACTCCGGAAAAACTTGCTGGGTGATTTTTCCACGTGGACTTGTCGTACACTTATCCTCGGTAATAAGAATCTTTTTCAGATGTCCATCCTTCACGACAACAGCAAATCCATCAATGCCTTGTTGAGCAGGATGATGATGAGGAGCTTGTTGGCGGAAGTTCTCGCCATGATGATTGAGATATACTATAATCCAAGAAATCATTTGGAAGATCCAACCATCTCTTTTATCTACCGTCATGCCTTCTTCCAACCGCAAGATGGAAATAATTGACTTCTTTTGGTTTTCATGAAACTGAACAGCCAGGGTAGAGTCCAAAGCATCTAGCACCTTACCAACATGACGATATTGTCCCATTAACAATTCAGCTACATGCTGTGCCAAGGTATCTTCATCTAGGATGGTAAAGTTTTGTTCTTTACATGATGGTGAACAATCAGAATCTACGAAATTAAAAAGATCTGCCATAAGCTTATAAAATTGTTTTATAAAATCTATATACTTCTATGTAATGACTTTCCACGACTTATCACCCACAAAGTTTATCTGCCGTTTCTCACGTTTTGCTTCATCTTTGAGTAAAGCGATGATGGCATTGGCAAGGGCATCAACCTCCTCGCCACAAAGAATGCGAGTAAGGATATCCACAATGTACTCACCAAAGTTCACTTTGTTCAATTTGCAACTTTCCAACAACCCGAACATAAATGCCAAATTCTGGGCAGAGAAGTGTCTTCCTGTCTGAAGCCAATTGCGTCTTCCCATAGCGATATGTCTAAAACATCTCTCTATCACCTTATCCAAAAGTTGTGATAACTTGTATGAAAGCATCTTGCGATGGTTCCTGCTGTTTCTCCTGTAAAGGATAGTTCTTCATGTACTGGATTTGCCCCCCCATAACCTCCACTGCTTCATCTTTGCAATGCTTACGCAGGCTACGTCCCTTTCGGTTCTGGTTGTAGTCCTGCATTACCTTTTCAAAATATTCTTTGCTCTCCATTTTATGTGAATTTTAAAACGGATGCAAAGATGATATTTTGCATTTACCCCAGCTTACGCTGGAATGGTGGGTTACCTAATGATTTACACTATCATTTTTGCACGTTTTATTTGTACAAAATTTCTTGTTAATAAGAACCGTTACAGTTCCTTGTCTTAGCGTATTAACACAACTTTTAGAAAATTTCTTATCATCAGAGACCATCCTCATATTGTCGAGTTGCCCTTTCATTCTGCAAAGTTCCATGTTCAGCGAATCAAATTTTGCTTCAAGATTTTTTATCTGCTTATTCTTCTCTGAGATACTTTTCTGATAAGGATAACTATCAAAGAATCCAAAAACGATGAAAGCCAACATGATTGCTCCTAAAAAACTTAGAGGTGTCAATCCCCATACTTTAATGTCTGGAGACAATGAATTTTCTTGGTCTATCAATTTCTTTTGTGCCACAACATAGCCATAGACACCAGCACCAACAATGGCAACCATTACAATTGAAAACAAAACAAACATAAGCTTTTCCTTTTATTATTTAATGACCCTTATTCCTCTATTGAGAAAAGAAATAACTTCTCTTTCATGCCTTAATATGTGTACACTAATAGCATCTTGATTATCAACATCTTCATACCGTCTAACCAAATCTGAGCAAATATCCACCAAGTCATCCATCATTGTCATAGGTTTTGCTCCAAGACTCTCATCATAAGACCCAACCAACACGGATACATGGTTGTAAAAATCCATGATAGTACTACCATTTTCATCTTCTATCTTACCTATCAGTTCCAGTCTGTTTTCATTATCGTGCCCAGGTGGTGTATTATTAATTCTGCCTCGTTGCTCCTTTACATTGTCAACCAAGCCATCGTAAAACTTCTTAAACTCAGGCAATAAAGGTAATACTATCACATTCAAGAACCAAGATTCTTTCTGTTCTCTTTCATGATCTTTACGCGAAGCTATCATCTGTTTTCTAAACTGATATACAGCTAAAAAGATAGATACTGCAGCCAATAGATCACCAAACGAAATGTCCTTCTGTATGCTGATGGAATCATACAAGTCAAATAGGACATCATATAGAGGTTGAAAATACTCACTCATGTTTTAGTAACTCAATCCCGTGATACCATTCAGCTCATTCTGTGCTCTAACAAAACACTTCTCGACATTACTTCGAATGACATCACGTAAACTGTCTTGAAGGTCATCATAACAGAACACATATTTTTTCTTGAACTTTTCCATTCCCAGCTTTTTTATGCTTGAATAAAAAAGTCCAAGAAAGAAAGAAGGATTGATTGAGGTTGTGTTACGAGGAATATAAACGTCATAGACACAACCATCCCCATCTTTTTTATCCAATTCGTGTACCTTTCGAACTTCTCTTCCTTCTGAACGACCAGAAAACGAGGTGCTTATAGCGCCTCCTCTATCCTTTTCGGTCAAATTAAATCTTATATGTGTCATATTATTTCTTTTCTGTTATAAAATCTTTGTTCAAATATATCTTGCATTCTATGATTGTACCTGGGAAATATTCCCCATAGCTGCAAAGATAGTTAGAATCTGGCAATTCTGAGAATGTTTTATTTTTATTTAAGTATAAAGAGCTGATTCCATCGTTATGTGTGGGTCTCACATGGCTATCACATGTTAATATTGTGCTGCCAGAAATAATATTCAACTGTGGAGTAAACAAATTGTTTTGAACGCCATTGTCCCCCAACCAAATAAAATTGTCAACTAATTCCATTGTGCCATTTCCACGACCATCATTCTGATATTTCAAGCGACTGATACCATCATTTAGCATATAGAGCATGAACAAGGACTCCCGACTAAAGTGTTTACTGAAAGAAAATAGACGACTTTGTTTCTGATATAAATCTTCCACCACCTTATAATTTGTAGCATTTTGTTCTTTTGTTGATTCAAACCCTTCATACATCGTGCAACCGAAATTGATGATAGAAAGATTCATTTCCACAACATTCATATCATGCTGGCATTCATGAAACCCTATGCCATTAACAAACCATTCCGTTCCCTTAAGGCTATGTTCTTCTGCATTTGTCAATACTTCGGAAATCATTCGCTCTACAGCATTAGCAACTTCTGGTTTGATTTCACCTTTGGCTTGATCCATAGAAACCTTTATGAACTCAACTATACGATGAGCAGCCAAGCCTTTCAGGTTTTCTGAATACTTACGCCATTTACCACGTATCAAATCTAAAGCCAAAAAAGACTCTTCTAAATCCACATTGTCAACATCGTCTAATTTACAATACCTAAAAGCAAGAAGATATTTATTGGTTTTATCATCATACTTAGAAGTACCTACAAGCGAAAAGTTCTTATTACATCTTTCATCCTCAGAGAGTCCCTTATTATAGACAAACCGTGTCCTGAGTAGTTCTTCTACTATCAAATCGAAAAGCATGAAACAAGCAATAGAGGTTTCCCGGCAATTAGAGAAATCCACCTTTACATTCTTACCTCCTCCAAGCATATAAGTAGAAAGGATTTTTTTGAAGAATGTCAAAGAATTCTCAAAGTCTTTCTTGAAAGAGAAATACATAGGAACAAAAACTATCTTTTCAACCATCGTTTCCTGTACATAATCTTTGGCTATTAGTCCTTTAACAAAGGGACTACATACGTAGCACAATCTATCTAAATGTACGAATCGTTGCTGCCGTTTCCTACATACTTTCCGCTTACGTCTATGACGATAGACTTTTTGCTCTATGATAAATTCTTTGCTTTTCATCAGTCATCTATTTAAAAATATCTCTTCAAAAACCACTTCACCTGCCAAGGCAAATAAAGGTACCTCTTCCTTCTCAACCTTACCCTTGCAGGAAGAGTACTATTTTTGTACTCAGACAACCATTTGTACTCGATTCCTTCATCACTATAATTCTTACGCAGATTTCGACCTCTATGGTTCTAGTTAAAGACCAGCATCATCTTTTCGATGTATTCCTTTGTTTCCATAATTCTGATTTTTTAAAATTCGGATGTAAAGGTAAATACTTAATAAGTAAAAGTCTTACGCTGTAATGTTGATATACAACTGTAAACTACTATTTCCCAAGTGGTTCCTTCCTATACAAACTGGCGAGATCTTTGATGGTCCGCTAACCTTATTGCGTAGCGGTTCTGAGCACCAGGGGGCATTTTTCCTCTTCTTTCCTGAGGGGAGAAGACCGAGACGAGAGTTAGTGCCTTCTTTAATGGGAAAAAGCGATGCCAATGAGTGCATTGAAAGCACGCTTTCAAATTGCCGAGTGCAGCTCGCTTTATCAACAAAGAAGGACGGGATGATTTTAGGAATCAAAATCATTTTAGTATTCGAAAGGACTATCAAAGTCCTTCAATACCTGATGTTTCGTATAATTCTTGGAAAGATTAGCATGTTCCATAGGAATGCGCCAATCAATCCCGAGTGATTCATCCAATATCGAGATACCCCCATCAGCCTCAGGGTGATAGAAGTTATCACACTTATATTGGAATACCGCAGTTTTTGATATCTATTATTTCCTAATCTTCATCCTCCAGAAGAAGTGCCAAGTTCTGAAGATTGGCTCACTTAAAGCCTCGGCAGGATAATATCGCACGAAGTGCATATTTCTCCATATCTTCAGGAAGTATTTCTTTGCCATTCCTTGTTGTGTAAAATGACCGTACTTGGTGAAGTGCTTTCCGAAGTTGCCACCATTCAGTATCTCTGCCAGCAACAACTTTCCTCGCTTTTCATCCATCGGAGCTATCATCTTCTCCCAAGATAGTCCCAATGCCTCATGCAGCACATACATCACCGCCCCTGCGAACTTCCACAAGCCAAGATGTTTCAATTCCTTCTGCAAAGTATCCTTAATCGCCAATAACTCATCATTATTCACTACATAATAGTAATCAATGATTTGCCTCATTCCAATCCCTTCATCGAAGAAGTGGTGATACAGATGCGTCAGCTGATAAACAACATTGAAAGACGATGTAGGAATAGCAATATCGCCTGCCCCATCGGGCAACCTCACAATATGCGAGCATTGCAGATCCGCATTCCTTCGAAACCATTTCTGCAATCTAGCATGATAGATAGGATTATTCATGGAGCAAGGAAAGAAATGCAACTCTACAGGTACACCATCCAAGGAAGTCTCCAGATGCTGCAGTCTGATATCATCCCCCAGTTCAAACTTCTTTTGAGCATACTCCATAATCCTCTCCCTACTAGCATCAATCCAAACATCAATATCCCCAGGAGTACGTGAATAAGGATTCGGATACATCAAGGCATTCACCTTCATGTTCTGCCTGCGAATCTGTTGCGCTTTACCCATCCAAGTCATCAGCAGTTCCCTCCCTATCGGGTTCTGCTTCAACTCCTCAGGATACTCCTTCCCCAATCGCTCTATACCATCAAAGCAAAGCCCCAGCAGAGCCTGCTTAGAAGCAAAGGAATATAGCTCCTGCCAGTCCATACCAGTAATCACCCTACTCATATTCTCCTTACTTCCAAGGCAATACTTCAGGAAAGCGAAAATAGCAGTTATATCATTCATTCAACTATTAATCTATAATTAAACTATCAATACTACTCCACCTTTTTACATCATAATGATGAATAATTGAAACCAGATCATTTTCTGAGAAGAAAAGTTCAAACTTATCATTTCTGTTCATAAATATTCATATTTTAGAAAAACCTTTAATAAAAAGATTTTAGTTACATGAACTAGTTATACGTTCAATTTCTTCAACTAGCTTCAAATACATCCTTTCCTGAGCCGATTTATCAAGTTCAGAAAGTGTAGTTTTTGGATCATTAATTGCCTGGAAATCTCCCAATTCCGTCTTTTCAAAAAGACTAGGTTCCACAAGCAGACACAAAATTGTTGTATCTTCTTCTGCAGCCTTCTTCAAAATAGGAGGTAACTCATTTCTTTGAATAAAATCTGAAGCTAAAAAATCAGTCGAAACCAACAATATTGCAATATTTGCTTTTTTCAAAGCTTTTGTAATTTCTTCTTTCCATTTTTGACCTGCTAGAATTTTTCGATCAGACCATTCTTCAAATTCTCCATTGTAATTTTTCAGAACTTTTAGATGTGTTATCAGTCGGTCAAAATAAGCATTATCAGCATGAGAATAGCTGATAAAAATTTTATTCTTTTTATTCATTGTAATTTTCTTTTCAAAAGGTGTATTCATAAGTTCCTTATTTTGTTCAATCTTGACATTTCCTTGTTTCTTTTTATTGGTCAAAGGATTATCAACAATATCCAATTTTGTGATACGACTTATCAAACTTTCATCAAGATGTTCTATTTTATTCTTACTAAGAATGAGTGTAGTAATCTTCGAATCAAGTATTTGCTTGGGTAAATGCTTAATATGGTTACCATGCAGATTCAAAATCTTCAACTTTGGCAGTTTAAATAAGGCGCCTTGTAATACCTTTAAATTATTAAAAGCCAAGTCTAAGGTTCGAAGTTTTTTGAGTTTCAATATTTCTTGAGGAATTACCTCTATCCTATTGTAACTTAAGTCGAGTTTTTCTAGATTTGTATACTGATATACATTATCAGGTATTGTCTTTAGATTTTTATGGGATAAATTAAGTTTTGTAACTTGCTTTATCGTTTTTCCTTTAATTTTTATTGGATATTCCATAATATTTATGTATCTTTGCACCCATAGTCGGACTATGGGGGTAGCGACTTAAAATAAGTGATGTTCAGAGTGCACTCCTGCGGGAGGTCAATCTGATTAATATCTTGAATGGAGTCTAAGCGTAGAGGAGGAACCTCTAATAGACGTTGAAGAAGAACTTCAACGGCTTGCTTAGAATCCCTTTAATTCATCGCAGCTTCGGCATCCCACGTTTTTCGCTAGCGAAATTGTGTTCTGTCATACAAAAGAACACATTCTGCATTTTGAGGTCGTTCGGTTTTGAACGGCCTCATTTGTTTTCTTTTATTTCGTCATAGCATTCTTCCATCTTCTCCGCCATTTTCGGAATGGTAAAGTTTTCCATTACCCTCTTCCTAGCATTCTCTCCATACTTTTCCCTCAGCTCATCATCACCCAGCAAGGTATCGATAGCCTCCGCATACGCCTTGTCATCACCATTAGGCACTTCGATACCAGTCGCGCCATTCGGCGAAACCCAATTTACACCACTGCCTGGAATGGTGAATGTAACAGCAGGAGTACCACAATACATCGCTTCAGCCAAAGCCACGCCGAAAGCTTCATTCTTGGTGACAGATGGGAAAGCGAAGACAGATGCTGCATAATGATACAACTTCAAGTCCTCATCAGACAAACGACCAACAAAATGAACTCTTGATGACTTACATTGTGCTTTCAAATCATCAGTCAGAGGACCAGAGCCAGCAATAACAAATACGCAATCAGACTTCAAGTATTTCTCTGCCTCTATCAAATGTGAAAGACCTTTATACTGGATATGACGCCCGATAAAGAACACTATAGGCTTATTGCCATACTTTGCTTTTACCGCATTGATTTTCTCCACATCACCATCACGCAAGATAAAGTTATCCTCATCTATTGCATTCTGCACAATTCTCACCTTATACTTAAAAGGCTGCAAGGGCAACGAGCTGGCACGATATTGAGGACTTGTTACACAAACCAAATCTGCACGTTTAAGCAATGCTGTTTCCACCGGCTTGATAAACGGATAGATATGTTTCTGCTTGATAATATCCATGTGCCAATGAATGATTAACTTTACATTCTTTGGAATAACACATAACAACACCCAAGCAGGAAAAGGATTAGCCCAATGAAATTGAATAACATCAGGCTTAAATTCTTTGATTGCCTTTTTCAACACCCAGAAGTATGAAAGGGATAAGGCTTGGCGGGCTACGTTAACCCACGTAGCAACTCGATAAACCTTATGTCCATTCACTTCTTCAACAACATCCTTGCATTTATCATTAAAACACACTACTGCTGTCTCATGATTCGGAGTTCCTTTCTGTAAATATTTACAAATATTCTCCGCTCCACCAAGATATGGGGAATAGTATTTTGAAATATGTAATATACGCATTTTCCAAATTCCTTAATTCTTTGTTCCACTTTCAATGAGCAAACAACTAGTTTTCTATTCTTCTCGGCAACAATAGATTCACTTTTTATTAAACTTAATGATATAGAATAGTTCAACAAGCTTAATAATCCCGATAGTTATGTCGGACTACCAATAAGCATTTGATTGATTATAACACTTTTACTTCCACCATTCCATAGCTCTTTCCACTGTAGGAGCCATGTCATAGTACTTATATTCCGCCAATCTACCACCAAAGATAACATTATCTTCCTTATCAGCCAAAGCCTTATACTTGGCATACAATGAAGAGTTTACTTCATCATTCACAGGATAATATGGTTCCATACCATCTTTCCATTCTGTAGAAAACTCTTTTGAGATGACAGTCTTTGGAGTTTCATAAACCTCTTGACCAAACATCTCAAAATGCTTATGCTCAATAACACGAGTGTAAGGAATCTCACGCTCAGTATAGTTCACTACCGCATTGCCTTGATAGTTAGGTTTGTCTATAACCTCCGTTTCGAATCGAACTGTACGATAGTTGAGCTTGCCAAATTGGTAATCATAGAATTCATCTATCTTACCTGTGAAAACAATCTTGTCGGCAATACCTTCCCAATAAGGACGATTCTCAAAGAAATCTACATTCGTTTTGGTCTCAATGCCTTCAAGCAAACCATCAATCAACTTATTATATCCACCCATAGGAATACCCTGGTACTTATCATTGAAGTAGTTGTTGTCGAAGATAAGGCGAACAGGCAAGCGCTTGATAATAAAAGCAGGAAGATCGGAACACTTTCTGCCCCACTGCTTTTCTGTATAGCCCTTAATGAGTTTCTCATAAATATCCTTGCCAACAAGCAGCATCGCCTGTTCCTCCAGGTTATGAGGCTCATTTGGCAAACCCAATTCTTTGTTCTTCACTCTTAACTCTTCACTAAAAGAAGCCTTCTGCTCATCAATCTTAGCTTGCGCCTCCTCTGGCGTAGTTACACCCCACATCTGATAGAAGGTGTTCATATTAAATGGCAGATTATAAAGTTTGCCCTTATAATTTGCTACTGGTGAATTTGTATAGCGGTTGAATTCAACGATAGAATTCACAAAGTTCCACACCTTTTTGTTAGAAGTATGGAAGATATGTGCACCATACTTATGCACGTTGATACCCTCTATATTCTCACAGTAGATGTTACCACCTAAATGAGAACGCTTATCGATTACCAAACATTTCTTACCTTGTTTTTTAGCAAGATAAGCAAAGGTTGCTCCAAACAAGCCAGAGCCAACTATCAAATAATCATATTGATTCATATTTAAAATATTATTTTCTGAGATTAAACAAAATCGGGCTACTAAGTACCTACAATCTGAAAAGTAGCTCATAAAAAATAGAAAGTAGAGACCGTTCACCCGATAAACAATTATTCTAACAAATAAAGATAATGCTTATAAATATTATCAGCATTAACCACTGATGTAAAATTATCTTTAGCAAATAAGTATGCCTTTTTTGAACATTCTATTATGTTTTCTCTATTATTGGTCCAATAGAGCATTTTTTGCAATAGATTTTCAACATCGCCCTCTCTATACAGCAAGCCTGTAAATCCATCTTTAATTAGCTCAGGGTTCGCTCCTGTATCAGAAGCAATCACACCAAGCTTGGCTAGCATATATTCAGCGGTCACTCGTCCAAAGCCTTCACTTTTAGAACAGGTAAAGCCTATCTGATAGTTTTGTAATATGTCGTGAATACAAGAACTTTTCCCTAAAAAACTAACAGAATTTGCCAAATTGTTGTCACGAACAAACATTTCTAATTTACTCAAATACCTCGGGTCTGACCAGCCAATAAAGTCTACATGATATTCTCTTCTTTGCTCTTCATTCATCAACGCCAATGCTTGCAATAATTGCATCTGCCCTTTGGCTTCACAAATACCGCTTGTCATTACACATTTGAGTTTTTTATCTTTCTTGCAAATATCAGAAGAAGCTTTGATGTCATCTTGGATACCATTATATATAACTGTTACCTTCGATGCTTCTATTCCATTTTCAATCCAATGCTTTTTCACTGCATCTGATACAGCTATAAAACTAGACGTATATTTATTATATGTAGCAATATAGTTTTTATCCAATGATATACATTGAAAATCTTTATCAGCAAACTCTCGGATATGCATTACGTGAGGTATGCCATATTTTTTATTCAGATAACAACCTATATCATTTCTTGCAGAGTTTGTATGAATTAAATCTATATTTGGCAGCTCAACCTTTTTTTTAATTTTTCGTAAAGCTCTAAAACGTGCAATTCTGAAGCGAAGCCACTGAACAGGATACTTGATAGGTCTTTTCCACTTATATGGAGAGATTGGCTCCAACACCGTCATATGTCCAACAGGAATCGGAGTACCTCCTGCTTTTTGTATCCTTGCATCAAAAGGAGAACTTTTGCTAGTACAAACATAGCAATTAACACCATGTTTGCTCATTTGCGCAATAACTTCGAGAAAAGACTCCGAAGCTCCACCCTGTGTTACAGGATCTATTATATAAAGTACATTCATAAGGCAATATCACCAGCTCTTTGTTGTGAAACTTCCGAATTCATATTTTTACTCTTACGATACAAAGCCATAAACCATTTACATACAATATTCGGAATAAAGAAAACAGGATATAGCTTAATCCAAGCCATCGGTATCTTCCATGTACACTTAAACAAGCCCAACTTGGAAGTTCTCTTGATTCCAGCAGCTTTTTCCTTAATCACAGAATGTTGTCCCAAAAACAGAATACGCCAACAGTACAACTCATACAATTGCTTTTTGTCAAAATATGAATTTTCAATAGCGAAAGAGAGCATTTTTTTGTAATTAATACCATCTACAACAGATGTATCAAAACTATTAACATTTACGTATATACCTGCCCCTATGCAAGGATAAGACACCACTCCTAATTTATCTTTTTCATTTGTACAACAAAGCAAATAGATATAGGCTTGTAACCAATATGTTCCAAAATAAGCCTCAGGATTTGATATATGACTGAATCTTTCCTTAGAGATGACAAAAGAAGACATAAAACCCCAATAATACCCAGCATATTCCATGAACACTTTTCTATCGGATGTACAAATGTCCTCCACTGGCTTTTTGGAAGGAGTAGAACATTTGCTAATGCCATTATACTTTCCTCTAAACCCCACGGTATACAAATATACCAAAGATACATCGGCATTACTTTCCAGAAAATCAAGGATTTTATGTAATGCCCCCTCAGTCATCACATCATCATCAGACAACAAATGAATGTATTTCCCAGTTGCCAATTTCATACATTGCAAGAAATTAGCATCGGGACCAATATTCTCTTTGTTTCTATAATATTTTAGATATGGATGACTTTTCACATAATTACCAATAATTTCTTCTGTGGCATCTGTTGAACAGTTGTCCGAAATTAAGATTTCAACACGAGGGTCATACTGAGCTAACAGTAAATCCAACATACATTGGATTGTCTTCGTACCATTGTAGGTAGGAATTGCTATTGTCAAAATAGGCTGTTCCATTTCTTTATTCATTTTTCCAAATTAATAATGGGCGAATCGTATTATACATGATATTCACGATGATAGCCAATAAGGCTTGTGGGATATAGTGTATCACTTTATATCGGATTTTCTTGCATAAATTTCGATTATCATCACCTAGCTTCTTCCAAGGAGTCAACTGTTTATATTTTAGATAAGTGGAGGTCATCGGATGGTCGCAACCTTTTATCCATGGACGACTCATCATATAAAAGTTACGAGTGAAGTGGATAATCTGAGGATTGGTTACAGCCTCCTTCACTTCCTTTTCATCATAAAAGCAAGTTGGCTTTCTCCATCTCAAAAGATTAGCGTACTTAAAAGCAAAGAATAGTGTATAACTATTATATTTCGGATGTAGCTTTATGATTTTATCTCGGCAAACATAGTTCATTAATGTTTGTTCAAAAAAGAAGATGTTTCCATTATGTTCATGAATCACATTACGGATACTATCTTCCATTTTTCTTTTACGCCATTCTACCAAATTGACCAGAAACATACCGGCATTGCAATATATGTGGTGAGGCATCAACATAAACTGTCGTTTAAAAGCCTTCACATTTACACAATCAGCTACACCTGCCAAAACATTGTCAGCCATATCCATATTCCAAAACTCTTGTAGGTCACCAAGTACAAGTGTATCACTATCAAGACATAGCAGTCTATTAACATTTTGAGGAACAACGCTACCAATGCACATTCTCATATAGGAATGCCCCATTTGATAACGACTCTTAAATGGAAATTTGAAGAATTCTCTTGGGTCTGGTGCTGGCAAAAGGACTAGTTCTCGTCCATAGTCTTCCACCATTTTTCTCAGCAATTTACATTTCTCATTTGAGATTCCGTCATCTATTATATAAACTTTTATATCCTCAAAAGATTTGTTATTTTCGAGTAGTGACACTATTGATGTTGCAGCAACATCTACAAATAGGTCACTACTGAAATATAAAACATGTAATTCATTACTCATTATTTCTTAGCCTTATAAATACCAGCATTCATTTTTGTCATTATAAATGCAAGGTAACTAGTTATAACTATACCTCCAAACAACACCAATAAATATCTCACAAAATTATTTTCCACCATTATAATTTTTGCAATAAGAGAATAAACGACAGAATGCCATAAGTAAAATTCAAAGGTGTATGGAGCTAATATATTCACAATACTTGTTTTATGAGTCTCATTTCTAGTTATCCATAATATGAAACTGGTCAATGTCAAAAATATAGAAGGGGTTATATATCTGTAAATAGAGAGGAATATCGGCATATCCTTTTCCCCATAGTAATACATCCCAGAACATAATACTATGAGTATAGTCAATGCTAAAAAAAGCATTTTCTTTATTTTAGCCAAAGAAATATTCGCTTCCAATTGTGGCATACGTGCAACAATCATTCCACCTATGAACAAGTCTAAATTTCCTACCACACTAGCATAAATACAAGAATACCATTCCAATCCCAAAAACCTCCCTAAAATTCTATATGTAAACCCACAAACAGAGATTGCAACAAACAACCTGCTTAAAAGATGGTCCATTTGACCTTGGTACTTATTCACTATATAATTCAGCATTTTATATATAAATGGGCACAAGGCAAACAACCACATCAACACAAAAACATACCAAGTTGCCCCTATATGATGAATAGGTGAACCTGTTCCATTAAATGTACATGTCAACAACTTCAATAGGAAAAGGAAATCGATATGCGCCGTTGGTTCTATCAACAAATAAACTAAAGAAATAAAAATAAAACAAGGAAGGAGGATTTTCTTGACTTTATTCTTATAAAACTGTAGAAATTTTGTCCCCCCATACTTCGAAATACTAGATTGTGCAAGATAACCGCTGATTGTAAAAAACATAAAGACTCCTCCCCATGCAGGAGTCTTTAGTAATATTTGCCAATTATCTTGTAATTCAAATCCAAATTCTTGATTACAAATAATCCAACAATGGCAAACCGCAACCAAGACGGTTGCGATTAGCTTTAATGTATTTACTGTTGCATTCATTTATTCTGGATTATATACACATTGTGCCTGTAATTCCTCACTCATGAATGGAGCCATTTTCTCCAATGGAGCAGAAGACATCTTACCAGTCTCTTTATCCATAAAACTAGCACTCTTAGGGAACAATGTCTGTTCAGGATGCATATGTACCTCACAAATCATCGGACCATCAGAAGCCAAAGTCTTAGCGATTACATCTTTTAGAGGTTGACCATTCTCGCTAATACTAACGTATGGTATACCATAGGCTGCTGCTATCTTGGAGAGATTAGGACATATTACACCAGATTCAGGATTAGAACCAGTAAACTCACCTTTGAAGAAACTCTTCTGGGTTGTCTTTATAGCAAGATAGCCTTCATTTTCCAATACGAAAATCTTTAAAGGCATTTTGTAAGTCAACAAGGTTTGTAGTTCCTGGATATTCATTTGGAGCGACCCATCACCTGTAACTAGAACTGTCCTGCCTCCCTTTATTCCATTTTCCTTTGCCTCATTTGATACGACTGCACCAATAGCGGCAGGTAGGTCATAGCCCATAGCGGCACAGCCTTGGTTGGCAAATACGCGAACACCCTTATTTACTTGCATAGCTTGATAGGTGCAGGTATAAGCAGTTCCGTTACCAGTTACAACGACATCGCCATCATGCAATTGCTTGAACAGTTCATCCGCAAACTTATAGGAATTAGTGTAACCATCATTATCAGGATTATCCTCAAAGAGGGTTGGCAATTTAGCTTGGATATTGCGTCCCCATTTTTTGAATGCCTCAAATGCTTCTGGTGCAACAAAGCTTTCTGTAGCAACAGACAACTTGTCTATAAACTCCGAGAGATTGGCATGAATAGCCATATCAATGTTCAAAGTTGGCTTTTCCATCTCAGCAAGGTCTATATCTATCATCACCTTGTAAGCCTTTGGTGCCAAAAGGTCGTAAGCATAACTTGTTTGACGAATAGACAAACGAGTACCCATCACTATCAGCAAGTCTGAATTCTGCACCATAATGTTACCGATACGGTCACCACATATACCAGGTTTGCCAAAACACAAATCATGGTCATACCAGATAATATCAGAGCCACTAATCGCAGTAACTACAGGAATGTTCAACTTCTCAGCAAGAGTGATGAATTGCTTTTCACGCTTTGCCAAACGTACACCGTTGCCCACATAGATGACTGGAGCTTTTGCATCCTTGATTTTTTCAACAAGTTGCTTGATTTGCTGATTAACCAATTCATGTTTTACAGGGTCTATCAACTCAGAATCATCAAAATCTTTCATCTGAGTTTCATCTATCATAGCTCCTTGAACATCCAAAGGAATGTCAAGCCATACAGGACCAGGGCGACCATCAAGGGCTATGGCTATAGCCTTATCCAACTCGTATTTTATATCCAACGGATTATAGATTGTCTTGGCATACTTAGTTATTGGTGAAACTACGCTTACAATATCCGCTTCTTGGTCACCAAGCTGACGAAGATTGAGATATGGATAAGTATGCTTGTAGGTCGCTGTCTTTATCTGGCCAGATATATATAATGCTGGGATTGAATCCAAATACTGACCAAGAACACCAGTAATGGCATTTGTGCCACCAGGACCTGTTGTAACATTAGTAACACACAATTTTCCACAAGTACGATAGTAACCTTCTGCTGCTATCGCAGAGGCTTGCTCGTGATGGTTACAAATGTAAGTCAACCCAGGGGTGTGCCCTATGGCATCATTCAGGTGCATTGCACCACCACCTGTAACTAAAAAGCAATGCTCAATTCCATGCTTCTCTACGAGATGCTGGAAAATGTAGTTAGAAACTTTAATCATTTTTTTTCTTTTTATTTATGATTATTTTTATCACTTCATCAAAAGGATGAAAGTCTTTAAAATTACTTGCAAGAAGTGTCTTTCTCATGCTTGGCTGGAGAGAAACCATATTCTGAGGAATATTAGCACCATAGTTTAATATACTATCAGATTGTGAAATTTGCTTCATTTCCTCTACAAACACTTTCAGCTGACGAGTATCGTTTGAGCCAATGTTATATACCTCATGTACAAAGGTATCTGTATCAATAGCATAGCTGCAGAGTCTTGACATGATTTCAACAGCGTCCTTTACATATATAAAGTTCCAGTTTTGTGTACAAGGGCTCAAGTCCACTTGTTCATTTTTTAACATCTTGTCTAGGGCGCTCATCACCAAAGTCCAAGGATGGTCATTTTCGCCAAACATACTGAAGATTCGCAAATGGATATATTTGAACTCTAGTTTCTCCGACAATTCAAAGCCAATACGCTTTACCTCTAATTTTGCTTTACCATATTCTGAAAATGGATTGCATTCGTTTTCCTCTGTTTGGAATTCTAAAGTCGAGCCATATTCAGCCTGACTTCCAGCTTCCAGAAAGACCTTGCATCCCATTTTGTTTGCAGTCTTCATTGCTGCAGTTGTGTTTGCAATGTTCTCTTTCTGAACATCGACAACATTACGTCCTTCATGTCCTGTACCTCCCCAAGCAAGATTTACAAAGACATCTGCCTCATCTATTTTCTGATATAACTCACCATATTCAGACATTTCAGCTGTTACAATACCAACTCCTTCTGGAATATTTACAAGTCCCTTTGAGTTTGATCGGCAAACAGCCACTACAGAATGACCTTGCGATAACAACAAGTTTATAAATTCTAAACCTATAAAACTTGTTGCTCCAGTTATTACAAATTTCATACTAATTAGCTGCTAGAAATTTGTTAATTTCCTCAACACACAGATTATATACATTCTCTGTCTTATATCTCTTATACCAATCAGAGGTCAAAATCGCACACTGCTTAGCATTGAGTCTTGGTTTCCATCCGAGACGTGTCTTTGCCTTGTTGATATTTAACATCAAGAGATTAGCCTCATGAAGGGCATTTGGGTCTGAGACATCCCGCAACTCACCAAAGCCGAAGTTATCAACAATAGCCGAAGCTACTTCCCATACAGTCAGAACACTATCAGCTTCTGGTCCAAAATTCCAACCTTCGCAATAACCAGTAGGATTATCCCACATTGTTTGGGCAAGTAACATATATCCAGAAAGAGGTTCTAGTACATGTTCCCATGGGCGTACTGCTTTTGGTGAGCGTATATCAATGACTTTCGTCGTTTCCAACGCACGGATACAATCAGGAATAATACGGTCTTTTGCCCAATCACCACCACCAATAACATTTCCTGCACGCACAGAAGCAAGGCTCACGGTGTGTTTCTTACCGTAATCAGCAGGATTAAAGAAAGAACGTCTCCATGACTGAATGGCAACCTCACATGCACCTTTCGAAGAACTGTATGGGTCATACCCACCAAATGGGTCAGTTTCTACATAACCTTCCATTTGTTCATTATTGTCATAACATTTATCCGTGGTTATCATAACCCCCACTTTAACGCTCTTTGTTTCACGGATTGCCTCCATTATGTGAATAGTTCCCATCACATTCGTCTCGTATGTCTCAACTGGGATTTCATACGAAAGACGCACCAAAGGCTGTGCAGCCAAATGAAAGACTATCTCAGGCTGATACTTAGCGAAGATTTCTTTCATCTTCTCACCATCACGAATATCAGCCCTGATGTCTGCCTGTATCTTCTCTCCAATACCAGATAACACAAAATTGTCTCTCTCCGAATAAGGAGCAAGACCAACGCCTACCACTTCAGCTCCTAACTCATGAAGCCAAATAGTAAGCCAGCTTCCCTTGAAACCAGTATGTCCTGTTACCAAGACACGCTTCCCTTTATAAAAATTATTATAGATGTCTATCATTTTAAAAGTTCTTTATAACATGATTGTATAGTTAAGAAATCATCAGGTAAGCTATCAAACCACTTAATAAAACCTACATCCGACTCCTTTTTATCACCATTGTTTGGGATAAAACTATCAGAAGCATAACATTTAAAAACTATTGACACGAAATGAGACCTTTCGTTTTGACAAGCAATATCACGATTATCTTCAGAAAAAATCTCAAAGACTTTCAAAGGTTCTTTGTTATAAGTAAATTCTGATAGCCCCAATTCTAGATTTGCAACCTCTCTAATACGTTCATCAAATGTTTCTTTAAGCCTAACACATCCACCTGGTACATGCCAACCTTTTCCACAATGAGGATCATTACGCCTTGTCAACAAAAATTGCCCTTTAGAATTGAACACCAATAAATCTACGTTTACAATAGGAACCAACGATGAGACAAAGAGAAAGAGTTCTTCCCCTAATCCTTTCTCTGGAGAAATTCCTAGGGAAGTCATTCTTTCTCTTAATCTCGGCAATAAGTCTATCATTACTTGACGTGTTCTTTACAGAACTTAGAAATACACTCTATCATCCAAGCATTCTGTTCTGCCGTCATACCTGGATATACACCAATCCAGAATGTATTAGTCATCACAAAATCTGTATTCTTTAAGTCGCCAACCTGACGGTATCCCTCACCAGTCTTTCTCATCTCATCAAAGGCAGGATGCTTGATAAGGTTACCAGCGAAGAGATTTCTAGTCTGTATCTTATGGTCTTCAAGATAACCTGTCAACTCGTTTCTTGTAAAACCAGCGTTCTCCTTAACAGCTATCAAGAAACCAAACCATGAAGGATTTGAATTTTCCTCTGCGACTGGAAGAATTATGCCTGGCACATCCTTCAATCCATTGTAAAGAGTCTGATAGTTGGCTCTACGAGCAGCAACAATGCTATCCAATTTTTCCAACTGAGCACAACCTATGGCAGCTTGCATATCAGTGATTTTCAGATTGAAGCCGAAATGACTATAAACATACTTATGATCATATCCCTGTGGAAGTTCACCAAACTTACCTGTAAAGCGAAGCTTACAAGTGTTGTCTACACCACCTACACACCAACAGTCACGTCCCCAATCACGGAAAGAACGGCAAATCTTATCCAGCTCAGCATCGTTAGTATAAACAGCACCACCTTCTCCCATTGTCATGTGATGAGGAGGATAGAACGAACTTGTACCAATATGTCCCCAAGTACCAGTCTTTTTCGTAACACCATCAATGGTATATTCCGAGCCGAGAGCATCGCAGTTATCCTCTATCAACCAAAGATTATGCTTCTCGCAGAATGCCAACACAGCCTTCAAGTTAAATGGATTACCTAGAGAGTGAGCCATCATCACAGCCTTGCATTTTGGCGAGTAAGCAGCCTCTAACTGATTAACATCTATGTCAAATCCAGGCAGACACACATCAACAAACACAGGAACTGCTCCAAACTGAATGATCGGGTTTACTGTCGTAGGGAAACCTGCAGCTACTGTAATCACCTCATCACCCTTCTTGATGGCACGTTCTCCAAGTTTTGGAGAAGTCAACGTGTAGAAAGCAAGGAGATTTGCTGATGAGCCAGAATTGGTTACAGCGCAATGCTTTACACCTAGCCATTTGGCAAGACGTGTTTCAAACTTATGAGCCCAAGGGCCTGCTGTAAGCCAAAAGTCCAAGGAGGAATCTACGAGATTAACCATCTCTTGGTCGTCAAAATAACGACCACCATAATTTACAAAAGACTTACCTGGCACAAACTCCTTCTTAGGAGCATGAACTTCCTTATAATACTCACGTGTAAGCTCCAAAATCTGAGCCTTCAATTCTTCTTTTTTTGCCATAATTTTATTTTCTAATTAATATTACCAATTTATTTACAATGTAAAGGTATGCTTCTTTCCCATCGTTTCCAAGGTGCTTTACCAGAGACAAGCAACTTTTCGAGCATATTTTTTTCTCGAATATTGTCCATACACTGCCAAAATCCCTCATGAACGTATGACATCAACTGCCCTTCCTCTGCCAACTTAGTTAGAGCAATCTTTTCAAAAACACAAGTATCATCAGTCAAATAATTAAAGACTTCTGGTTCCAATACCATATATCCAGCATTGATAGGAGCTCCATCACTAACATTTTTCTCACGGAAAGCTTTTACTGCACCTTCCTCGATGTCCAAAACGCCCTTGTCTTGTGCCATTTTCACAGCGGTAAGAGTAGCCAACTTACCATGAGACTTGTGAAACGCTACGAGTTTATCTATCTCCACATCACACACACCATCACCGTATGTCAACATAAATGGCTCATTACCAATATAGTTTTGGATGCGCTTGATACGTCCACCAGTCATTGTGTTATAACCTGTATCAACCACTGTCACCTTCCAAGGTTCCATATTGGTTTGATGCACTGTCATCTCATTTTTTCCATGACTGTAATCAAAGGTCACATCAGAATTATGCAGGAAGTAGTTAGCAAACCACTCCTTGATATATTCTTGCTTGTAACCTGCACAAATGATAAACTCGGTATACCCATAATAGGCATACTCCTTCATTATATGCCAAAGAATAGGCATACCACCAATCTCAATCATCGGTTTAGGCTTGAATTGGGATTCTTCCGAAATTCTAGAGCCAAATCCGCCTGCTAAAAGTACTACCTTCATAATTATATATTTTACTATTATTATTCCCAAAAGAAAATATATGGGTCATAGAATGGACTCCCCATTATACCTCCAAAAAAATGTTTTATAAGATAAGTAGACAACACTACACAAATAATTCCCCTTATAAGTTTACTTCTTTCCATTTTTAAAGCCATCGGTATCAATATAATATAAAAAATTGCAAAGTATTGTGCTACCCGATAAAACTCTGCAACAACAAATTGCAAAGAGAAAAATATTAATCCTATTACTGTTATTTTAAGTAAAGTATCAGCTATTCTCGCATCAGAAGATGAAAGCCGCTTTTGATTTTTGACTACTTCATAAGTTGTAAAAATCAGAAAGACTAGATTTATAACAAAATTAGCAAGTTGCCCACCTTTCGCTCCATAAAACGCACCTATTCTATCATCAAAACTTAAAAAGTTAAAATAGAATATCCATTTCATCACCGTATCTCGTCCCGCCATTATCACAAAGATTAATATCAAGACCAATATTGGCAAAAAACGAGTAATTCGCTTTAATGAAAATTTATTCAAGGCATAAGATGCTATGGATATGAGTGATACAATTTGGGAGTTTATCGCAAGAAACATCACTGCCAAATACCTCTTTAAATCTTGCTTGAGAAGAAGCGGGAATGCAAATATCACAAAAGCCAAAGACCACGTGTGACGAATTAGCTGAAAATTGTATACGTAAAAATCCCATCCAACAAAGATTAAATAACTCAACCAGATAGATGGTGAATACTTATATATAAGCCAAGAAACAGCTGCAATATACACAACAGAGCAGAATAGAATCCAAATATTTTCATCAGTACAAACCAAAGAGAAAAGTTTGGCTGAAAGATAGAAAAAGTAATCTTTGTAGAATTCAGAAAATATTTGAGAGAAACTTATTTTAAAATCGACTATTCTTTCAAAGTCTCTTGCATATACTTTTGTATCTACACCAGCATAGTCTATACTTCGCAAGCCCATAACTAAAGACAGTAAAACTGTTAGAAATAGGCAGCTAACAAGCCTAGAATACTTCGTTTTTCGCGAATTAAAGACACCGACGATAAATATGCAACAAAATATTATTATATAGACACCCATATTTAATTATTACGTTTGGTAAATTGAACTACAGGTTTAAAAGTAAAAAGAGCCAAGGAAGCTTTTAAGACTATCAACAGATGTTTAAATTTCATTTTTACGAAAGCTCTCCCACCTTGCTTCACCCATAACTTTACCATATATTTTACAAATGCCTTCCGTTCTTTATGCAAGAGATTTGTATAAGCTTGATTTCTGAACATGTAAAAATAGAAATTAATTCGTTTAGTTTCAACCTCATCTAAAAAAGAGAGTGCTTTCTGAATCTTTCGTTTGTGAACAACAACGCTTTTACATGCTATATAAGATGAATATTTTTTAGATATTCTACCAGTATATTCACTATCATCACCCCAAATAAAGTATTCTTTAATCGGCAATCCAATTTCTTCTATTATTTTTGTAGAAACAAGAACGGACACAAAACTAGATTGAATTACTTTAACCATAGAATATGGTTCTACATAATCAAATAAATCTAAATATCCATTACTTGTTACAGTAGTATCAACTACAGGAGTATTCATTGCACAGCCATCTGTACCTAGGACTCTACTACAAACAAATCCAACATCTGACTTTACCTTATAGGCTTTTATTAATTCATCCAATGCATTCGAATGACAAATGACATCATCATCCATAACCCAGCAATAATCGAAGCCATTTTCTAGCACAAATTTCATTCCTGTAAAAAAGCCTCCAGCACCACCTATATTTTCCTGAGTTATAGAATGTACATCTTTTTGTAAAGAAAGCCATTCCTTCGTACCATCGTTAGAGCCATTATTCACAACAATAATTTGAAAATTATTATATGTTTGCTCACGCAAAGAAGCTATTACTTCTTTTAGAAGTGCCAATCTATTATAAGTCACTACTACAATTCCTACTTTTTCCATTCTTTTATTCTATTAAAAAATGACAATATATAATTTTCCTTGCAAAAAAACAAGACTACAAAATAAGTTACCATGCCACAAGTACCTTGCAATAATAGGGATACTATTATCGGTACATCCCATACATTCACAAAGCACAGCATCAAAAACATAACAGAACAACCTAATACATATTTTAAATGTTCTTTTTTAATATATATTATGGGGATGTATTTTCTAGCTATGAGAAACATAGACAACGTTGTGGCAAATTCTGCACACAAATAAGCTACAGCCGTACCTATATAGGAATATCGAGGGATCAACACGAGATTAACCAATAAATCTACAATTGCACCAATTCCACAACATAACGTTACCAAATTGACCTTTCCTAAAGGAAAGAGCACTTGAATTCCCATTATGTTTGACATTGCGACCAAATATATTATTGGGGCTAATATCTGTGAAGGTAAAATTGAATTTTCGAAATTCTCTCCACACAGTAATTTTATTAAATTAGGTGCACACACTATTAAACCAACCGTTAAAGGTAGAGAAATCGATAAAGAAAATTCATAGGATTTTTGAATTAAAATCTTAAACTCTTCATTTTTCTTTGTTGCAACTAAATTTGATATACGAGGCATCATTACAGTCCCCAAACTTGAGGATACACCTTTTACCATCTGCATAATTTTTGTTGATGCCACAAAATATCCCACAGCGGTAGCAGATTTCATAAAGCCAAGCAACACTGTATTCAATTGCAAATAGACACTTGTTACTAAAGAAAAAGAAAAAACTTTTAGTACAGGTTTTATACGCAACTCTGAAAAAATTACATTTTCTTTGTGAATATATTTTCTCAAACGAAAGAAATTAAAGATATTGCCACCTAAAACTCCAAACACAACATAACAACCATATAAAAGAATGTCATCTTTAGAGCGCACAAATATAAACAATAATGCTAATGCTATAACCTTGATGACAAGACCACGAATTGTTATATATTTAAAATCCTCTATACCCTGATAGAACCATTCACATCCGATAGCAGTAAAGAATATTGTCAAACTAAGTATCAAAAACAAAACAACATCTGCTTGGATTTGGGGGACTACAAAACATAGCAAAACTACTATCAAATAGCCTATCAAGGATAATAATGAATGCAACAATAATATTTCTACCGCAGTACGATTCATTTTCACTATATCATTTCTTACTCTTGCTATTTCACGAATAGCATACATAGGAATTCCTAAACACGTAAATATCGAAATATAATTAATGATAGACTGAAAGAAATTCACTTGACCGATTCCGTCAGCATCAATAACTCGACATGCATAAGGAAAGGTTATCAATGGGAATAACATCTGCGACCCCGTATTGATAAGATTGAGTATATAATTAACTTTTACTGATTGTGCCATAAGAAAAAATCACTGACATAATTTCATTTTTTATCCATATTACGACAAAGGCCAAAAATATCGTACCAAAGAAGCGAATTAGGAAAGATAATAAAGAAGCGACATTATCTATTACATAGTCTCCCATCCAAACATACATCATATAAATCAAGATATAATTGAAGGGATCAGAAAACAGATATAGTTCATAGCTATCCTTAGAAAACGTCTTATAAACTTTATTACTTCGTAGAACATGAAAATTTCCTATTCTCTTGGCTATGTTTATTATAATTAACGAGCCATAAGTTCCCATAATCAATGGTAGAAAATACCATATCACCTTGGCAACGAGAAGACTTGAGTCACTTAATTCATGGTCTAAAAAGAACAATATAACATAAAACGTTGAGTTGAGCAACAAGACTTGCCCCCCCATTTCCAGGTGTCAATCCTGTATAAATATTTAAATCCAAAAGCAAAATAAAACAAATGCTTAAATGCTGCTATAATCCCCATAAACTCAATCCCCTTATTTCCCATGATAGATGCAGACAGAGATAAGCAGACAAGAACAGGCATGAAAAACCATCTTGTTGTAGCCTTTAATTTATACAAGCCATAATACAGAAGAAATATCCAAAAGAGGCTAAACACAAACCAAAGGTGGGAATTGCCCATCAGTAGTAACTGTCCCAATACAATATCATGTAACACGTTAGCCGAATGTGCATAATACCCACTGGCATACTTCAATGGTATAGATACCAATAAAGCTGTAAACAGGAAAGGAATCAGCAAACGCTTACCTTTGTTTTTTAAAAGAGGAAGCATGCCTGAAACTTTCTTCAACGTCAATGAAAAACATGCTCCACTCAACATCATGAACAATGGCATGTGAAAAGAATAAATGAAAGTGACCATTGATGTAAGAAGTTTCCACATAATGGAATATTCTGTAGAAGGTACATTTTCAAAATAACTAATTCCACCATAAGGTGTCATAATATTTAAATAGGTACAATGTCCAATTATAACGAGCAACATGGTTAATGTCTTCGCATCATCTATCCAGCCGATATGTCTATTAGTAACCATATCTATTTTTTATTTTTTTGAATTATCTATATTTTTTATATCTCAAACAATATGAACACACACAATAAGCAGCAACAATTCCGCCCACCACATTATATATACCATAGTCGCTCACACCCAATACGACTCTGCTAGTATAAAGAGTGATAAACATGCGAAAAGAGCATTCGGAAGAAAAAAGCGATGTATGCTTATTTTTATCTTGTGTTATATTATTTTTCATGAAATGGCTCAACCAAATTACTCCTAAGAATAACTAGATAATTATCAGATTCGTAAGGAATTCCCTCATGGTCTTTCAAGCGAGCCCGATAATTTTTCCTATTATAAATTCTATATGGAATAGTCTGTAAACACTCATCTACAACACTATCAATAAATGACCTATTCCTTAAATCACCAAGCAAGTAGATTGATTCAACAGAATTCTGAAGTTTACAGATATTATTTACATAAATTCTACTTCCTTCTCGATCTACCTTATACTGTTTACCTACTATTCTAATAGCAAATTTGCAATGACTCCCAGTAAACTCACTGATTATATCTTGCGACAACCTTCTATTAGAGTAATTGTTTAGAAATCCAGCAAGATTATTCACCTCCGTATAAATAGATTTTTTATCAACACTTGTCCCAAAAATCTTTTCACCCAGAAAGTTTAATTCATTGATATAGATGGGGAAGAACAATCCTGCCATATCAATGTGAGTAAATTGAGTATAAAGCGAATTGATTTTTTTATTATCCATTGCATCACGTAGGTATGAATCTATCAACTCTCCAACTGCTTCAGGATTTTCTTTTACTAAAATCTTTTGAGAAGCAAAAAGATTTATAGTAGTTTTTTGATAATTAGCCAAATAGTGCTTTGCTTTTATCAATAAAGAATAAGAAACAAAAGCAACTGTGGCGTTTACTAAATTTCTATTTGGATTCCTACTATTATGCAACCTAAGAACCAATGTTCCAGATTTCAAAAATTGCTCTTGTGTCATATTCTCATCTATCCATTCTAGTCTTACCTTTGTTTGAGATAAGTTTGGAACATTCTTTTGAACTTTACGTATAAAGCCATTTAGCTTAGATTGAATATCATATTTTACATAACACAACTCAGCCCTTGTGGAGCAAAATCGAAATATTTTAGAAGCCAACCTAATTACTTTCTCAAACTTATCCGGCTCTTTTAACACATAAGCAACAAGGCCTAACGTTCCCATTGAAAACAAACCTATACTTATAGTGATAGGCATATCAATATTTATAGTCATTACTTTACATCCTTTAAATATTCACCCATTTTCACTACACAATCAGTTTTTTCACAAACAAATTTTATTTTTCCTGACTCAGGAAAAATTGTATAGATGTTATCAAATGTAATTGGCTGGTTGCAAAATTTGCAATTATACTCACCATTTTTAACTCCATCATAAACATTTATACTTCTGAGGAATTGTGCAAATTTCTCATCATGTATAGCTTTCATTGTTTCTCTATCCTTACTCATAGTTTCCAATATAACTTAGTAAATTTATATCGTCTGTATAATAGACGAGGTGACTTGAGCTACGTACAAAAGATGTTGGCCTAACTTTCCACAAGAGAAATAAGTTTTCATACAGCTTATTTTTAGTCTCTTCTAAAAATATCTCGTGTATAAACCTTATCCTTTACATCATCCAGACAAGCATCGTAACGGTTGGCGATGATGGCATGGCTCTGTGACTTGAAGACTTCGAGGTTGTTCTCTACTCGGCTACCAAAGAAGGTGCTGCCCTCTTCCAGGGTTGGCTCATAGATGACTACCTCTGCTCCCTTTGCCTTGATACGCTTCATGATGCCCTGGATGGCTGACTGGCGGAAGTTATCGCTATTTGACTTCATGGTCAGGCGATAGACACCAATCACACAGTTATGCTCCTTGCTGGCATCATAGCTGTTGGCATCGGCATAGCTGTAATAGCCTGCCTTCTGGAGTACGGCATCAGCGATATAGTCCTTACGGGTGCGGTTGCTCTCTACGATTGCCTCTATCAGGTTCTCTGGAACATCGGCATAGTTTGCTAGAAGCTGCTTGGTATCCTTTGGCAAGCAATAACCACCATAGCCGAAGCTTGGGTTGTTGTAATGGGTGCCGATTCTAGGATCAAGTCCAACTCCATCAATAATGGCTTTGGTTTCAAGTCCCTTCATCTCTGCGTAGGTATCCAATTCATTGAAGTAGCTTACTCGGAGTGCCAGATAGGTATTGGCGAAGAGCTTAACTGCCTCGGCTTCCTTCATACCCATAAAGAGGGTATCGATGTTTTCCTTGATGGCACCTTCCTGGAGCAAAGCGGCAAAGGTCTTGGCAGCTTCCTTCAACATTTCGACATTGGTTACAGACTTGATTGCCTCATTCTCTTCTTCGAACTCTGGGCGCTCGATAATCTTTGGATAGCCTACGATGATGCGGCTTGGGTAAAGGTTATCATAGAGTGCCTTGCTCTCACGAAGGAACTCTGGAGAGAAGAGAAGGTTGAACTTCTTCACGCCCTTCTTGGCATACTTCAAGTAGAGG